>Ga0315543_1000057_pt1 | contig 132750 bp, 125 predicted proteins | sample SalMarSW160210MG_2_FD_203098 | JGI IMG/M metagenome (GOLD analysis project Ga0315543, IMG submission 203098) | Salt marsh sediment microbial communities from the Plum Island Ecosystem LTER, Massachusetts, United States - Salt Marsh Sediment SW1601-210 ...
GGGTTGCTGGATAACACGGCTATCATATTTACCAGCGACCACGGCTATTACTTCGGCGAGCACGGTGGTCTCTTCGGGAAAATGGTCTTTGCCAGGGACAAGAAAACCGGCATGCCGATAAACGGAGTATGGTCAGCTTCTCCGTTCTACGAGGAAGTAACGAATACCCCACTCCTGATTTATTTGCCCAGTGTGACTCCCGCATCATATAAAGGTCTGACCTCGGCGGTTGACCTTATGCCAACCGTCCTGGATATCATGGGGCAGAAAATACCGTCCCGCGTCCAGGGCAAATCTCTCCTGCCGATGATAAAAGACAACAGCCTTCCCGGGAGGGATTATCTGATCAGTGCGCACCCCTTCATAAACGTTAACGATACCTTGAGATCGGTTGACGGTACATTGAGGACGACGGAGAAGGACTCTACGGCTACGGTAACCACCGATGAATGGACGCTGCTCTATAATACCGAGCCGGGCATGTCGGAGCTGTATAATATTAAAGCTGACCCCGGGCAGGAGAGGAACCTAATCTCGGAGAAACCGGACCAAGCTCGCGAACTCCATAAGATGCTGGTCGGATTTATGCGCGAAACCAAGCTTTCAGACCATCTACTTAAGCCGCGCCTGGAGCTGCGTCTATAAAGGGGGAGGAGTACTACCCCACCCCAAGCCCGCCCTCGCGCCTGCGGCGGCTTAACCCGTGAGAAATGCCTGCTGAAATCCAGCGTCTCCCTTTCGTAAAGGGAGATTAAGAGGGATTTTAAGGCGGCCGGGTTGTGAATATATATCAGACAAAAAGAAAGAGGGGGCTTTCAAGCCCCCTCTCGAATTATCCGTAATTGCGCAACTGCGCAGCTATTATACTTCTCTGAACTCGCCCTCCACGGTGCCTTCGCCTTCATCATCGCCTTTACCGCCTTCATCTTCGGGTGGGGGTGGTGCTTCACCTCCTGGCGGCGGGGGCTGCTGTCCCTGCTGACCGTAGACGGCGGAGCCTATCTTCTGCATGGTCTCGTTAAGCTCCTGGGTGGCTTTCTTAATGGCGTCGGTATCGGTTCCGTTCAGAGCCGACTTTACCGCGGCTATCTTTTCTTCCGCTTCCTTGTTCAGGTCCTCGGGGATTTTATCCTTGTTGTCGCGCAGGGTCTTTTCCGCCTGGTAGGCCATGGTATCGGCCGTATTTTTAGTCTCTATATCCTCGCGGCGTTTGGTGTCCTCGGAAGCATGGGCCTCCGCCTCTTTCTGCATCTTATCCACGTCTTCCTTGGAGAGGCCGCTGGAGGCGGTGATGGTTATCTTCTGCTCCTTGCCGGTGCCCTTGTCCTGCGCCCGGACGTTGAGAATGCCATTGGCGTCGAGGTCGAACGTGACTTCGACCTGGGGCACGCCGCGCGGGGACGGTAGAATACCATCGAGCATGAAGCGTCCCAGCGTGCGGTTATCGGCGGCCATGGGCCTTTCGCCCTGGAGGACGTGAATCTCGACGCTCGGCTGGTTATCCGCCGCCGTTGAGAAAATCTGGCTCTTGGCGGTGGGTATGGTGGTATTACGCGGGATGAGCGGCGTGGCGACGGCGCCGAGGGTCTCGATGCCCAGCGTGAGCGGCGTTACGTCGAGGAGTAATACGTCCTTGACCTCGCCCTTGAGCACGCCGGCCTGTATGGCGGCTCCGATGGCTACCACTTCGTCCGGGTTGACGCTCTTATTCGGCTCTTTGCCGAAGAACTGCTTAACTTTATCCTGCACCAGCGGCATGCGGGTCTGCCCGCCTACCAGGATGACCTCGTCAATCTGGGCGGCCGTTTTACCGGCATCCTTTAGCGCCTGTTTACACGGGTCGATGGTCTTTTCCACAAGGTCAATGACCAGCTGCTCCAGCCTGGAGCGGGGCAGCGTGATATTGAGATGCTTGGGGCCGCTGGCATCGGCGGTGATAAAGGGGAGATTAACCTCGGTCTGCTGGACGGAGGATAGCTCCACTTTAGCTTTCTCCGCGGCTTCCTTGAGACGCTGCAGGGCTGTCTTATCCTGGTGAAGGTCTATGCCCTGGTCTTTCTTAAACTCCTCGCACAACCAGTCTATAATTCTCTGGTCGAAATCCTCACCGCCGAGGTGGGTATCGCCGTTGGTGGACTTTACCTGGAAGGTGCCTTCCCCCAGTTCCAGTATGGAGATATCGAAAGTTCCGCCACCGAGGTCGTAAACGGCGATGGTCTCGTCACTCTTTTTATCGAGTCCGTATGCCAGTGAAGCGGCCGTAGGCTCGTTGATAATACGCAGCACTTCGAGGCCGGCAATCTTGCCGGCATCCTTGGTGGCCTGCCGCTGGGCGTCGTTGAAGTAAGCCGGCACGGTGATGACAGCCTCGGTTACCTTATCGCCGAGGTAAGCCTCGGCGTCGGCCTTCAGCTTCTGGAGAATCATGGCCGATATCTCGGGCGGGCTGTATTCCTTGTCGCCCATGACGACGTGGACGTCGTTATTGGCCGCCTTGGTGACTTTATAAGTTTTACGCCCGGCATCTTCTTCGACGGGAAGCTCACGCCCGACCGGCTCTCCATATTTGCGCCCCATAAAGCGCTTGATGGCGTAGATGGTATTTTCCGGGTTGGTGATGGCCTGCCGCCTGGCTATCTGTCCCACCAATCGTTCCCCGTTTTTGTTAATGGCTACCACCGAGGGCACGAGGCGGCTGCCTTCGGAACTGGTGATAACTACAGGTTCTCCTCCCTCCAGAACCGCAACTTCACTGAAGGTAGTACCCAGGTCTATACCTACTGCTTTTCCCATTTACTCTTCCTCCTTTGTCTAATATCTCCGGCCACCCTCGCGGTGGGACGAAGAAATGTGTCATGTATTAGCTGGCTCTTCCTTGCCATCTTCGGTCGAACCGTCGCCCACCACTACTCTGGCGGGTCGAAGAAGTTTATCATGTAACATATAACCCTTTTGAAATTCCTCGATAACGATGCCTTCCTCACCCCTGTCCTGCCTTAAGGCTTCGTGGAAATTAGGGTCGAAAGTCTCTCCCATCGCCTTAATCTCTTTGACGCCCTGTCCTTCCAGGATGGTCTTGAACTTATGCGTCACCAGCCTGACGCCTTCCACCCAGTCATGTTTTTTATATCTGGGGGGAACGGCATCCAGCGCCCGTTCCAGGTCGTCGATGACGGGCAGGAGGCCGAGGATAAGGTTGGCGTTGGCGTAGGTGTTGAATTCCTGCCTTTCCTGCTCGGAACGCCGCTTGTAGTTGATGAAGTCGGCCTGCGCCCTCTGCCAGTTGGCCAGGTGTTCTTCGGCCTTTTTCTTTTCCTCGGCAAGCGCCTGTTCAAGGCTCCCCGTGCTTTCTATTTCGGCAGCCTTGGACTCCGGCTCGTTTTTTTTAGTCTCCCCCGGTTCTTTTCGAGTCATTATTCCCAGTCCTGTTCGCCGTATATTTCTCTGCCGTAAAGTCCGGATACCAGCTGGCCCAGCACCGATGACAGGTAGTAAACCGTGGGTATGGTGCGGGAATAGGGCATTCTGGTGGGACCGACAACGGCAATGGTGCCGGTGGCTTCCTCGGGGAGACCGTACCGGCAGATGACCACGCTGCAGTTCTGGATGGCTATATCTTTATTTTCATTGCCGATGACGACCTGGACGCCGTGCGGGCTTAGCTTGGAAGGAACGATAACCTTCAAGAGACCGCGGCTTTCCACCAGTTCCATGAGCGAACTCATCTGGTCGCTGTGGGCAAATTCCGGTTGATTGAGTATAAAATGCCATCCCTCAAGGTACGGTTCCTGGTATTCCTGGCTGTCCTCGGCTTTCATAATTTCAACGAGGAAATCGGTCGCCTGCTTTTCCAGCGGCGTAAGCTCCAGTTTTTTCTCGGAAATCTGCCTGGCAGTTGAACCGTTGTATTCGCTGTTCAGCTTCCCGCTGACCACGGCCAGAGTCGGTTGGGACACGGGCTCGTCGAAGGTAATCAATTTCTGTTTAACCTTGGCGCCTTCCAGAACGACAATTGCCAGCGCGCGGGCGTCCTGCACGGATATCAGCTCCATATGCTGCAGCTTGCAGTCGGTCGATTTCGGCAGGCTGACCACCGCCACGTTCTGCACCAGCTTGGCTAAAAGCGTAGCCGTGAGGCTTACCCAGGCCTCCACCTCCTTTTCCACCTGGTGGAAGGTGTGGCTTATAAGGCGCTGCTCCTCATGGGGAAGATTAACGGTTTCAATCGACCCCACGTAGTGGCGGTATCCCCTGTCCGAGGGAATACATCCCGCCGAAGTGTGGGGGCGGATGAGGTAGCCCTCCTTCTCCAGGAGAGCCATCTCGTTACGGATAGTGGCCGGACTAATATCCAGCCTGGCCTCGTCGGCGACGACCTGCGAGGGCACCGGCACCGCCCGGTTGATGTATTGCCCGACGATGTAATTCAGTATTTTACCGCTTCTGGCAGTAATCATTCGTATCTCCGTTAGCAGTCTCTTGCTTAGACTGCTAATTATAATCTAGCACTTAAGAGAGTCGTTTGTCAAGAGAATTTTCGGGGGTTCCGGGCGATTCTTGAACGTGATAACCGCCTGTGATAAACTAATAATGTGGATATCACCTGGTTAGGTCACGCTTGTTTCAGGATTAAAGGCAATAAGACTATCATCATCACAGACCCATTTCCCCCGGACCTGGGTTATTCCCTGGGCAAACAGACTGCCAATATCGTCACTGTCAGTCATCAGCACCCCTCGCACTCCTACGTTCAGGGCATCGGCGGGGAGCCGAGGCTGGTTAAAGGCCCCGGCGAATATGAAATCAGCAACGTCCTGATTATAGGCATAGCCACGTATCACGACTCTATCAAGGGACAATCAAGGGGTAAAAATACGGCTTACCTCATGGAGGTGGACGGGGTATCGGTATGTCACCTGGGCGATATCGGGCATGTGCTTAACGATGAGCAGGTGGAAGAGATGGGCAATGTCGATGTATTGCTGCTGCCGGTAGGCGGAGTGAACACCATAAACGCCGCCATGGCCGCCGAGGTTATCCGAAAGATAGAGCCGAAGGCGGTAATCCCCATGCACTATAAAACGCCGGTTCTGGACCGCGAACTCGACCCGGTGGAGAACTTCCTCAAGGAAATGGGCATGGGGCAGATTGAAACGCGACCCAAGCTATCCATCAGTAAGTCGAACCTGCCCTTAAGCACGCAGGTATTCGTATTGAGCGTATAGGAACTTAGACCCCCGCCATCCCTTTTTGATATCTATCCCCACCTGGGCCGCCCTCGCACCATCGGCAGCTTATCCCGCAGTTCTTCCCCCCTCCCCACCAAGAGGTAGAAAGAGAGAGCCTGCATTCTCCCTTGTTTAAACGAGGCGTTTAAGAGGGGTTTCACCCTTCTTTCTTATTCTCCCCTTCTCCTTTGACACCTCGTAAGGAGAGGGGGATTAAGGGGGTGAGGTAGAAAAGAACCATGATTCCTTTGGATATTAGCGCAACTGCGCAAGTGCGCAAGAGCTTAGTCGCTGTCCAGAAAGTCCTGTAGAAGGCGGTTAAAAGCTTCGCTGTTTTGCTGGTGGGGGGCGTGTCCGTAGCCCGGCAGTATTTCAAGTCGTGAATCGGGTATCAGTTTCTCCGCCCGGCGGGCATTAGATAACGGCAGATAGGGGTCGTGGCTTTTCCAGACGAGGAGCGTCGGCGCTGCCAGCCCGGCAAGTTTGTCGGTGCCGATGTAATTAAAGTCGTCACCTTCTCTCACCAGGAACGTGGGATAGGGCTGCGGCTGGCGGAGCAGCTTACGCAGTGCCCAGAAGCAAGTAAGCAGGGCGGAACCGAACCTGGAGACTTTGCCGAGTCCGGAGGCATCGATAAGGACCAGCTTGCCTGCCAGTTCGTGATTTTGAAGGGCGACGTCCAGGCATACCCTGGCCCCTAACGAGTGCCCCACGAGGACCGGTTTTTCCAGCTGAAGCGTGTCTATAAATTCCAATAAAAAACCGCTGAAATCCGAGAGGTAATAACCCTTCTCGTTTCTTTCATTCCGGCCGAAGCCGATAAGGTCGGGCGCGTATAAGGTGTAGCGGTGGGAAAGGGCGTTAATGGTAGTGTACCAGTCGCAGGAGTCGCTGGCGCCGCCGTGTACCAGAACGATAGGCGGGCCGTCGCCCGCTTTCAGATAATGCGCCCGGTAGCCGTTTACATTCAGTTTAAGCGCCTCGATGCTGGTCCGGTCGTCTCTATTCTCCTTTATCACTGTGGGAAGCCTCTATCCTGATAAAATTTATAAATCCCTCGAGCAGGCGGGAGACCACTCTCTCCTGCCGGTAGATGCAGTAAAAGTCGCGACCAAGCCGCAGTCCCCGCACGTGGACCTGCCGTACCGTTCCCGGGCCCGGCCCCTTTCTTACGGACAGGTTCGAAACGAAGGCGATACCGGCCCCGGCGGCTACCGCCGAGACGACCGCCTGGGTCGTTCCCAGGACGAGATTGGGGATAAACCTGCGGAGGTCGAGCCCGGCCCGGGCGAGTTTACTTTCCAGGCTGCGCTGCGTGCCCGAGGTGGCCTCGCGAAAGATAATAGGCTCACCCTCCAGTTCGTCCGGCGATATCTCACCTTTCCGGGTGAAAGGATGCTCCGGGGGAACGATGAGGACAATTTCATCTGTGGCAAAATTGAAAGACGCCAGGTCCTGTCCTTCCGGTGCCACGCCGCAGAATGCCACCTCGTAGGTATTATCGCGCACCCTCTCGATAACCGTAAGAGAGTCGGAGATATCCACCTGGATATTTACAGCCGGATATCGCTGCTTGAATTTCGCCAGGAGCGGGGGAAGCAGGAACTCGCCGGGGATGGTACTGGCGGCGATGAGCAGGTCGCCGCAAATTTCCTCGCGCATCTGCTCCAGGTCGTGCTGGAGGCTCTCGCGCTCCGCCTCTATCGACTCGGCAAATAGGAGCAGTCGCTTACCGGCGGCGGTCAGGGTAATCGTCCGCTGGGTGCGGTCGATAAGGCGTATACCGAGCTCGTGCTCCAGCTTCTGAATCTGGAAAGACACTGCCGGCTGGCTGATGGCCAGCTTCTTGGCTGCCTCGGAAAAGCTGCCCAGCCTGACAATTTCTCGGAAGGTTTTAAGGTGGTCAATATTCATATTTTATGATATTATAAATAATACTTATATTGCAATAAGAAAATACTTATGTTATAATCCTCCGTAATCATTTTATGGCATTAGCGGCGAATCATCAAGGGGAAGGAGAGAAATGTTTAGGGAGGTTGACGCCCGGGGGCTTCCTTGCCCGCAACCGGTAATCAACACAAAAAAAGCACTGGAAGAGATTGAAGAGGGCACTGTTAAGGTTCTGGTAGATAGTGCCGCGAGCCGAGAAAACGTGCGGCGTTTTGCGCAAAGCCAGGGGTGCCAGGTAGAAATAACGGAACGGGACGGGGCTTTCTGCCTGACGATTACCAAAGAGGGTACCGGGCAGACCAGGAGCGAAAAAGTTAACGATGTCTTCTTTATTACCAGTGACCAGCTGGGTACCGGTGATAAGGGCTTTGGCGAAAAATTGATGATAAGCTTCATTAACACTCTGGGGGAGGCGGCATCCATGCCTGCCAGCGTAATTTTTGCCAACAGCGGGGTCAGACTGACAACCGAAGGTTCCGAGGTTCTGGAAACACTGCGGAGACTGGAACAGGAAGGGGTTGAGATAACATCCTGTGGTTCCTGTCTGGAGTTTTATCACCTGGCCGACAAGTTGCGGGTGGGAATAGTGACCAACAGTTATGAGGTTGTGGAGACCTTGATTTCGGCGGAAAAGGTCATTAAACTATGAAGGAGGTGGATAGAATGGGGGACGAGGCTGAAAAGCTGCGCCTTACCGAGACTGTTCATGGGTCGGGTTGAGCTTGCAAGATAGGTCCGGGAGACCTCGCTAAAGCACTGGCCGGTCTACCTCTACAGTCCGACCCCAATCTTATCGCGGGGATGGAGAGCGCCGAGGATGCCGGCGTATATAAGCTCACGGACGACCTCGCCATCGTGCTGACGGTCGATTTTTTCACGCCGATTGTCGACGACCCCTACGACTTCGGGCGGATTGCCGTGGCTAACTCCTTGAGCGATGTTTACGCCATGGGCGGCAATCCCCTGACGGCGCTCAATGTCGTCTGCTTCCCGCAGGGGATGATGGATATCTCTATCCTGAAGGAGGTGCTGCGGGGCGGACTGGATAAAATGCGCGAAGCCGGGGTAATACTGGTCGGCGGGCACAGCGTGGAAGACCCGGAGCTCAAGTACGGCCTGTCGGTCACGGGCGTAATTCACCCCGATAAAGTAATTCACAACAACGGCGCCAGGGCGGGCGACCGTCTTATCCTGACCAAGCCGCTGGGCACAGGTATCATCAGCACGGCCATCAAAGGTGGTATGGCTGACGAGGAGGCCATCAATAAAATTGTAATATCCATGACCGCCCTGAACCGGGAGTCTTCGGAAGCGATGCAGGAGGTCGGCGTTCACGCCTGCACGGATATTACCGGCTTCGGCCTGCTCGGCCATGCCGCCGAGATGATTGAAGGTACCGACGTCGGCATGGAAATAGACTCCACTGCCGTCCCTTTCTTCCCCGAGGCGAAGGGCCTGGCCGAGGCGGGCATGATTCCCGCCGGACTCCACCGCAACCGGGAATTTCGTAAGAAAATGGTGGAAATATCCGATGGAGTGCCACAATACCTGCAGGACATACTCTTCGACCCCCAGACATCGGGAGGACTGCTGATAGCCCTGCCGCATGAGAAGGCCTGGATACTGCTCGAAAAACTGCAGGGGAAAGGCGTGGCTGAAGCGGCAATTATCGGGGAGGTGGTGGCGGAACATAAAGGGAGGATTATCATCGCGTAAGAAAAGCGGCGACTTGAGATGGGAATATTTGACCGTATAAAGAGTTTTAAGATGCCTCTTGAGGTTGTGAAGGTGCCGAATCTCAAGGAACTGCTGAACATCACCACCAAAAGAGAAAAGACAAGGGAGACAATTTGCGCGGCTATAAAGTCGCGGCGAATCATCGAGTTTTACTATCACGGAGGCTATCGCACGGTGGAGCCGTTCTGCCTTGGGGAGGTAATGTCCGGCGAGGGGGATAACGAGTCGCTCCTTTGCTACCAGGTAGCGGGATTCAGTGAATTGAGGGAAGTGGTGGAGTGGAAGCTCTACCGCGCCTCGGAGATGGAAGATATCGCAGTATTGAACGAGCAGTTCAGCGGCGACAGGCCCGGCTATGACCCGGATAGCGTTGAGATGGTAGTAATTTATTGCTGCGTGACGCCGGTGAAAGGAAAGCCGGAAGCGACGGCAGCGGCAGTGCCGAATCATGGAGGAATTCAGGAGGCGGGTTCGAGGTATTTAACTCACAACGAGTTGATGAGAAGGTTCCGATTTATTCACCCCATCGCCATCCCGGATTTATACACTTACATATTCTCCGGCCCATGGATTAAACACCCGCCAGAACGCACAGAATGGAAAAATAAGCATTTTGCACAGGCATTTGGGAAATCTTACCTCGCGAGACAAACCGCCTGATATTTTGGGACACAGGCGGCGATTCATTGTATCAACTCTCCATGTATGTATTTATTGTGAACAATCGTTAGCGTAATTGCGCGTTTACCCTGTTAAGCAGTTCCCGGTCGTCCCTGACGCCGCGCACGTCAAGGTCCGTACGGCTAAAGGCACGCACCATGGCCTCGATGAGCTTGGTCTTGCTTAATTTCTTACCGCCGCTGAATTTAGCCGTCGATGCCAGGTTTTCCAGGTAGGCGTCTTCTTCCCGGTTGAGAAAGACGGAAAGTTTAATCATGGCTGACCTTCCGGGGTCGGGTTTCGGGGCGCTCTGCCCCGGTTCCGGTACCTTTTCAGGGTCGGGGCGGTCGACGCCGGTAAGGCGGTCCAGGGCGGTCCCATAGGCAAGCTCCTCGGTTATTTTAGCTCTTTTCATGCAGCACCTCTTCTGTGAATAATCTGTAGGCTTCAGCCCCGTCGGACCTGGGAGCGTAAGTCAAAATAGACATCCCGGCCGCGGGAGCCTCCTTAAAGCGGACGCTGGCCGGGATGATAGTATCGAATACTTTTATCTTATCGCCGAAAGCCCTCTTGGTGACCTCTATCACTTCCCGACTGTGCAGGGTGCGGGTATTGGACATGGTGAATAATATACCCAGAATTTCCAGGGAGGGGTTGATTCTTTCCTGTATGCGGATGACGGTGGTCAATAGCAGCGCCAGACCCTTCATCGCCAGGAAATCAGCCTGCATGGGAATGAGGATATTATCGGCGGCGGAAAGGGCGTTGATGGTAAGCAGCCCCAGGCTGGGCAGGCAGTCCACCAGAATATAGTCATACTCCGTGCGTACCGGCTGTAGCATTTCCTTCAACATAAGTTCGCGGGTGAGGGCGTTTGCCAGGTCGAGCTGCGCCTGCGACAGCTCGATATTGGCCGGTACCAGTTCGATGTCAGGATTGTCCGTTTTTATAGTAACATCGCGAATGGAGACCTGACCGTTATTCCTGATGGTGCTGGAAAGGACATCGTAGCAGGTCTGCTTCAGGTTGTCCGGGTTTAAGCCGTAACTGACGGTAAGGCTGGCCTGGGGGTCCCAGTCCACCAGGAGTATACGTTTATGGTGTTCGCTTAGACCCTGGGCCAGGGCGGCAGCAGTGGTCGTCTTGCCGACGCCGCCTTTCTGGTTGGCGATGCAGATTACAGGCATTGTTTGAATTCTCCGATTGATTATAGCGCAATTGCGCAACTGCGTCAATGCTCGGTTGCGCAGGAGATATGCGTCGCAATGGATAAGAATTCAGAAAATTAATGTTTTCACCCAATTTTATAAAAATAATTAAAAAAGGTATTGACAATATCAAGGTCTAACACTATAATATATTAAGATAATTAAGTTGAAGTTTAAAATAATTAATTGGTACGGGTAAAGGATTTCTAGAAAGGTGATTGGCAATGTCTAAAGAGTGGCACGAACTGACAAAGATGACCCGGGGTGAGCCGGTAACCGTAGAGCGTGTCCGGCTGGTCGATAGCGATATCGCCATTGAAGGCAGCTTTACGCTGCCGCCTCTGGCCGGCCTATCCGCCGAGGATCAGGTCTTCGTGATGGCCTTCGTGCGCTGTCACGGCTCTATCAAGGATATGGAAGAGATGTTCGGCATCAGCTATCCCACTGTGAAGAATCGAATCAACCGCATCGCCAAACAGCTTGAGTTCGTCGAGATAGTTACTATTTCTTCCCAGGAGGAAGTAATCGGCGAGCTCGAACACGGCGATATATCTGCCGAGGAAGCGATAAGGAGACTTTCAAAATGAACAGACCGCCTATGTTAATGCACCTGAAAATTAAAGGTGAGAACGCGAATTTCGGCTTATGGCTGCCTCTGTTCCTGCTGATACCCCTGGCGCTGGCGGTTTTAATCGTACTGTCGCCGCTGATACTCATCGGCGTACTCGCTCTCTGGCCCAGCGGCTGGGGAAAGAAGGCGGTGCTGGTGCTGTGGGCTGCTATCGTCTCGTTCTGTTCAATGCGCGGCCTGAAAGTCGATGTTAAGAATCGCAGAGAAAGCGTATATATTTCCGTCGTATAGGCGGTGAGAAGGAGGATACTGCAATGACCGAGAACAAGAAAAAGATACTGGAGATGTTAGCCGATAAAAAGATAAGCATCGACGACGCTTATCGCCTGCTTAACGTGGTTGACGCCGGTGAAAGCGGGCAGGAAAGTACCCCGAAAACCGAACCGGAGATTAAAGGCGGCCCCAGATACCTGCGGGTGACGGTGCTGCCCAACGCCGACCACGAGGATGCCGCTCGCGCCGACCGCGTTAATGTCCGCGTACCGATGTCGCTGATACGCGCCGGCATCAAGCTGACCTCCCTGATACCGCCCGAGGCCATGGACAAGATGAATAGCGCCCTGCATGACAAGGGTATCAACTTCGATATGCGCAGCGTAAAATCGGAGGATATCGAGGATTTAATCGCGGCTCTGGGCGATATGGAGGTGGATGTGGAGAGCGGCCGAGAGAAGATAAAGGTATTCGTCGAATAACACCCATTCAGATATACCTGATGGCGCAACTACGTCAGATACCCTTAGGCGTAGTTGCGCTGCCTTCCCCGCCCCGTTTCCTTTACAAAGAGGAAAGCAATTACCGCCATTAAACAAAGCCCCGCCCAGAAGACGAAGGGCAGTCCCGCATTTATAATTTCAAGACTGTTGCCTGCCGGGGGGGAGAAGGTATAGCCCACGCGGGTAAAGGCATGGACTATCCCCACGGCCGTGCCGGCGTATACCGGGCCGATTCCCTCGGTTTCCACCGATATTGTAGCGGCCATCGCCCATATCATATCGCGGAAAATCCCTGCCATAATCGCCAGTAGCCATACCGCAGGACCGGTGACAACAGACAGAAGCCCGACGCTGATAACGGTGATTATCAGTCCGGGAATCAGGACGGCTTTCCTAAGTCCGAGCTTATCGGAGAGCAAAGTAAGGGGTATGGCGGCAGCTGTTCCCGCGGCGTTGAGGGCGGCCAGGGCCCCGTCGGCGCCGGCAGTCGTCCAGCCGTTGTTCCGCAGGTAAATAGGCAGATAACCCATTAACCCTTTATTGCACCCGGCGAAACCCATCATGCCGATGGCGATAAACCATATACTGCCGCTGCGGGCCACGTGCCTCAAGGCACGGCGGGGCGTCTGGATTTCGGTAGTAGTGGCCGATCGGGCGGGCTCGGGTACGGTAAGGAACCAGATGATACCCATGAGCACCGAGATTCCGCCGTAGAAGAACATGACGTTCTTCCAGCCCCCCAGCCAGGGTGAAAGCACCGTGGCGCTTAGCAGGGCGCCCAGCATCATGCCGCCGCCCACGCAGGCGGTGATAATTCCCTGTGCCGTGCCCAGTCGCCGCTCGTGGAACCACAGGCTGGCGTTCTTGATGACGACCACCGGCACTGCTTCGCTGGCGAGGCCGAAAAGCAGTGAGGTTACGGCCAGGGTGGTGAAGCTGTCCGAGAGCCCTCTCGAGGCGCCGAAGACGCCCGCCAGCAGGCAGCCGATGGTGAGAATGCGCCTGGCCCCGAAGCGGTCGGCGAGGGACCCCGCCGCCAGTATGCTGAAAATGCCGGCCACGGAACTGGCCCCCCAGACGGTGCCTACCTGGACGATGCTCAAACCGAGTTCTTCGGCAATATCGCTGAAAAGCACCGGCATACACGCCGTCGCCATGGCAAAGACGACCAGATTAATAAAGGCTCCCAGGCCGACCACGTACCAGCGATTTCCTGGTGAGCCGCCGTCTGTCATTTACTTCAGAAGTCCCCGCCCCGCCAGGTCGGCGGCAACGTCATTGAGATGAAGCTCTTCAAGCTTGGCCTTTGTCGGCAGGCCGGTTTCGGCATCCCAGCCGCGCAGTCCGTAATACTCGGTTTTCATCTCCTCGAATTTATCCCTGTCGACGGTGGCGCCGATTTTGGAAATCGTTTCGCCGTCTTTCCCCGGCGCTAGGCACTCGGGGTTGTAGAATAGCTCGTCCTGTTGAAGCGGCTTGGTGAAAAAATAGTCAAGCAGCCTGTCGTCCTTGCGCCCCTGCCATCCCTGGCGTAGCAATATTGCCCGTTGCAGATTGAAAACCCTCTCTCCCATTCTGGCCAGTTCGGCATCGTCGGTCTCTTTCCCCGTAATGGCCGAATAGACCTGGCTTTCCGTCACGGTATCGGCGGTGGTGCCGAGGGCCCGGTTGTACTGGGTCATCGTCCAGCGAAGGTCGCAGACAACGAGGCTTTCCTTGGCAAAAACGTGGTCCTGGATTATTTTTGCGGCCACTGCCTTGCCTTCGTATGTAGAAAAATCGGCGGCGACGGCGCTGCCCCAGATTATCTCGGCGGCCTTCCGGAAACTCTCGACGCTGAAAAGTTCACCCGGCTTGCCTCCCCCCATGCCGACCCACATCATCAGCGGCGAGCTGACTTCATGCAATTGACTTATGGCTCGTCTCGGCTCGGTGGCGTAGACGAGGGCGGTGGTGATGAACAGCCTCGGGTCGTAGTCCTTTTTCTCGCCTCCACGCGTGGCGACAACCCTGGGCAGCAATGCCTCGGCCTTTGGCCCCACTGCCGCGGCGGCGGGGATGATGCCCCGGGACAAAATATCGCCGAAGCCTTCTCTGAAGGCTATCATTCTGGTGAGTTTTTCGATATATTCGGGGCTGCCGGCCTTCGATAGCGGGAGGCCCGTCTCCTTTTCGTTGATGAGACCTTCTTTGAAGCAGGCGTCGAGCCACTCAATCATGCTCTGCATTACCGAGGTGTCGAGACCGTAGCCGTCGCAGAGTCTGGTGCCCTGGAGTCGCGCGCCGTTCGGGTTTCCGGAATATCTCTGTACCATTTCAAGGTAAACTTCGGACGCCTGGCAGAGCGCCTTGTAACGCCTGCCCTTTTCGTCTTCGTATACTTCACGTGAGCACCCGATGCCGCACCCGTAGCAGGCGTGGGGGCGGGTAAGCCCCGGCACCCCCCACATCGAGGGCATATCCATTTTAATCCGGGAGTCCCGGATGAGTTTAACCATCTGCCGGACTTTTTCCGGGTCGGCGGCTTTCGGCCTTTTGTCGCCGGCGGCAACGATGGCTTTTAGATTTTTCGACCCCATCAGGGCGCCGAGGCCGCCGGAGCCGGAGGCGCCGCCCTCCGCCGTGACGACGGCGAAGGGCACCAGGTTCTCACCGGCCGGGCCGATGGCCAGAACACTGACGTTTTGTCCGAGTTCCGCTTTTAATATATCGCTCGTATCGAAAGTGGTCTGCCCCCGTAGATGCGCGGCGTCCTTTATTTCTACTTTTCCGTCATGGATATAGAGATAGACGGGTCTATCCGCCCTGCCCCGGACGGTCAGGGCGTCGTAGCCGGCGTATTTAAGCCATGCCCCCCACCTCTCCCCCAGATTGCAGTATGAGAAGGATTCCGGGTCTCCGAGGGGCGTTTTACCGCAGATTTTCCAGCGGAAGCCGGCAAAACCGGGGAATCCGCATACGGGACCGCTGGCGCAAATCAGGCAGTTCTCCGGGTCGAAGGCTTTCGCCTCCGGCGGGACCATATCCCAGTAGAGCCTGGCGGCGATGCCGTGTCCTCCTATGTATTTATCAGTGTAATCGGCACTCGGTTGTTCAGTATATTTACCGCTGGATAAATCCACCTTTAATATTTGTCCGGCGTAACCGTATTCTGGCATTGAATCGCAAGTCCTTTCTCTACTTATTTATAAGCCCAGTTCTTTCAGCTTGGAGGGAGTCGGCGTGCCGCTTTTATCCCAGCCGCGCTCCGAGTAATATTCATCGAGCATTTCATCAAGGTCTTTCTGGCTGATGATTTGTCCTTTAGAAGCCCCTGCTTTGATGGGCTCGGTCATAAGACGCTTGGGGAACGTATCGTCCTTGCGGCCGAATCCCGCGCCGATATTGAACAGGCGGGCGACATTATTCAGCCTTTCCCCGATTTGCTGGATTTCTTCGGCGGTGAAATTCATGCCGGAGGCGGCGTTAACGAGGTCGGCGGTGTTCTGGCAGGCGATATCGGGTAAGGCCATGTCGAGGAGGAAGGCGCACATCGTGGCGCAGTCGCAGGTGACGGAGCGGACGTCCTGGTTCCACTTGGTCAGCCGGCCCTTGCCTTTGGTGGCCATTCTATCCACCTTTTCAGGGATGGGCACATCGAAAATTTCCTGATAGGCATAGCCCCGGTTGTGGTCGGCGCCGGTATAGGAAGTGGCGTAGTTCAGTCCGTGCGCCTTGGCGCCCCTGACATCGTAGGCGGGCAGCTCCAGCCCCTTTATCTGCATGGCGTAGTCGCCGGTGCCCCTGCCGATTTTCTCGGCGGCTTTTTTCGTGCCCTGTCCCAGGAGCGCGCCGAGGCCTTCCTGGTAGGATATCTTCCGTAGCATCTCAATCACGGCGGCATGGTTGCCGAACTTCAGGTCGAGGCCGTCGGTATCTTTTTTAGTGAGGATGCCCTTTTCGTAAAGCTCCATCGCCCAGCCGATGGCGACGCCCGCCGAGATAGTATCGATGCCGTACTCGTCGCAGAGACGGTCGGCGGCGATGACGGCGGGCAGGTAGTCCACCCCTACCGTGCTGCCCAGCGAGTAGGTCGTCTCGAACTCGGGCCCCTCGCTAAGATAGCCGGCATAAGGCCCCGACGTAACCAGTTTTACCTGGCTGCAGCCGACCGGGCAGTCCTGGCAGTGGGACTTGGTGACAATCATTTTATCCTGGGCATCGTTGCCGAGCCCGGGCACCATGTTAATTTCACCCGTGGCCGTCCAGTTTTTGATGGAATAAATCCCCATTTCCGTCATGGCGTCAACGACCATGGGCGTGCCCGCTTTAGAGAACTGGGGGTAGAGTACCGGGCTGTCTTTCATGGCCTTGTTCATGGTCTGCCGGGCTTTCCTGAAGCCTTCGGCGTCAACGATATCCGGCTTTTTATGTCCGCGCACGGCGATGGCCTTGAGATTCTTGGAACCCATCACCGCCCCCAGCCCCTTTCTACCCGCGGCGCGGCGCTCGTTGATGATGCAGGCCATGGGGATGACCCTGTCGCCGGCCGGGCCGATGCAGGCAACACGGTAGTTATGGTCGCCCAGCTCCTCCTTGATAAAGAGCTGGGTATCGGTGGTCATCATGCCGGCCAGCTTTTCGGCGCTCCTGAATTTTACCTCGCCTTCCTTGATGGCGATGTAGGTGGGTTTCTCCGCTTTACCCTCGATAATAATCATGTCGTAGCCGGCCCGTTTCATCTCGGCGGGGAACTGACCGCCGGCGAGGGCCATGCCCACGGCGCCCGTCAGCGGCGATTTGGCAACCACGGCCATCCGACTGGAGCAGCTGGCGCCCGTGGCCGTCAGGGGGCCGACGGCGAAGATAAGCTTGTTGGCTTTATCCAGGGCGGGCGTATCCGGCTTCACTTCGTCGTACAGACATTTAATCGCAAAACCGGCGCCTCCCAGGTAATTTTTAGCCAGTTCATCCGGCAGGGCCTCTTCTTTTGCCGATTGCTCGGTCAGGTTTACCCTTAATATCTTGCCCGTGTATCCGCCTTTGTACATGATTATGCCTCCTCTATAATTATTCTGGCAGAGTATATTAATATATTTTATACCATCACGGCTCCGCCGTTAACGGCGAAATAATGACCCGTGATGAAGTCCGAGTCTGACGAGGCGAGAAAAACGGCCGTGCCCGGTAGGTCGGAAGGCTCTTCGCGGCGCTTGATGCACTGCAGGTCGATGGTAGCATCGAACGATTGTTTATTGCCTTCCTGCCCCAGGCTGGCCTCGGTGGCCGTGAATCCCGGCCCGATGCAGTTGACGTTAACTCCGGCGGGACCGAGAGCCCTGGCCAGTATCTGCGTCAGGGAATAAACGGAAGCCTTGCTGCAGGCGTAGGCCAGGAGGTTGACGGCCCCGGGCACCTTGAAGACGTCCGAGGCGATATTGATAATTTTACCGCTGCCCTGCTTTTCCATGAGGGGGCCGATGGCCTTGCAGCACAGGTAAGTCCCCCGGACATTTATCTCGAACATGCGGTCCCAGTCCGCCACCGTCCAGTCGTCCCAGCTTCGCCGCTTGACGCCGTAGTACATGGCGGCGTTATTGAGCAGGATATCCACCCTGCCATAGCGCCGCACGACCTCCCCGGCCATCTTCTGAACATCTTTTTCTTCGGAGATATCGGTCAGCATGGCGGCGGCTTCCCCGCCTTTAGCTTTAATTTCCCCCACGGTGCCCTCGGCGCGTTCCAGGCTGATATCCGGGAGCAGCAACCTGGCGCCTTCCTCGGCAAACCGCAGGGCGAATTCCCTCCCCAGGCCGCGGCCGGCCCCGGTGATTATAGCTACCTTGTCCTTTAATACGGGTGACATTAAAGCCTCCTGTTTGTTTCTTGTGGCTATGTTAATCCCCGGCCTGACTGCCTGTCAATAAAAGCCTGCGGCGGGGGATACTAAAGTTCTATTTCCTTCAGGTCTGCGGCGGGTTTAATATCGGCTGCGGTGAGCTCCTGTACCTCCGCTACCGTCCAGCCGGGCGCTATCTCTTTAAGAATGAGTCCGTCTGCCGTTACTTCCATAACCGCGAGGTCGGTGATGATGAGGCTGACGCAACGCCGGGCGGTCAGGGGGTAGGTGCATTCCCTGACGATGCGCGGCTCGCCGTTTTTAGTGGTGTGCAGCATGGTGACGATTATTTTTTTAGCGCCGACGGCCAAATCCATGCCTCCCCCCATGCCGGTGGCCGGTCGGCCCGGCCTCCCCCAGTTGGCAAGGTCGCCTTTCTCCGAGACCTGATAAGCGCCGAGCACCACGATGTCGATATGCCCCCCTCTTATCATGTCGAAGGCCGCCGCGCTATCGAAAAAGCACATACCGGGTAGCGGTGTCACCGGCTGGTCGGAGGCGTTGATAAGTTCGTAGTCCTTTTCTTCGTCGGTGGCTAGGCTTCCATATCCCAGCATGCCGTTCTCGCTCTGAAAGAAAACGGTCATGTCGCCGGGGATAAGGTTGGCGCAGAGGCCGGGCATGCCGTAGCCCAGGTTTACCACCGCACCGTCGATGAATTCTCTGGCTGCCCTCAATGCAATCGTCTGCTCGTCCAGGCGTTCTTTCATCGCGGTACCTCCACGATACGGTTAACGTAAAGATGGGGGGTAACGACAACCTCGGGGTCGAATTGACCTGCCGGCACCAGCTCATCGACTTCAACTATGGTGACTTTGGCGGCCGTGGCCATGACCGGGTTGAAACACCGTGCCGTTTGCCGGTACACAAGATTACCGAGGGAATCGGCCTTATGCGCTTTAATCAGGGCGAAATCGGCGGTAAGGGGTAGTTCCAGGATGTACTCCCGCCCGTCGATGGCCTTCGTCTCCTTGCCTTCCTCGACGATAGTGCCGGCGCCCACCGGCGTGTAGAACCCGCCCAATCCCCCCCCCCCGCACCTTATCCTCTCCGCCAGGGTACCCTGCGGTACCGTCTCAATCTCTACCCTGCCTTCGTTGAACAGTCTTTCCAGGGGAGAGGTGGGGGGCATGCCGCCGAGGGCGGGCATCGACCCTATAAAGTTCCTGACCTGGCCGTTCTCGAAGAGGACGCCGGTGTCCTGATAGCCTTCCGGTTTGATGCGGTGGCTTAGTTCGTAGCCGACACCTGCCATGTTGGCGATGATGGTAAGGTCTTTCGCCCCCTGTCCGGAGAGCGCTACGATGAGGTTGATGGGCAGGCCGCCGTAAGAACCGAAACCCCCGACCATGATGGTAGCGCCGTCGAAAATATCGGCTACGGCTTCGTCACAGTCGCTAAATATCTTCGTTACAGACATGCATTCCCCCTTAAAGACGCGTGGTGCCACCGGGTCTGATTTTACATCTGTACAGGCACAACGTCAATTTTACGCGCTTATACAGATGTTTTTTGACAATAATCAGGATAAAGTGTATATTTTTAGACGGAGCGTGCCAGCAGACACGGACATATTCTGTCCTGAAAGAATTCAACATTGAAAAAGCAAGGAGGAAAACTATGGCACATGGCTTTATGGGAAAGATACTGTGGGTGGATCTTTCCAAGAAACAGCTGAATGACGAACCTCTTGACGAAAAGATGGGCAGGGAATTCCTGGGGGGTTACGGCCTCGGGGCCAGGATTCTGTTCAGCCGGCAGAAAGCCGGCGTCGACCCGCTGGGACCGGACGCCATCCTGGGTATGACCACCGGTGTCCTCACCGGCACCGATGCTATGGGTGGCTCACGGTATGTCATGGTGGGGAAATCACCGCTGACAGGAGGCTGGGGTGACGCCAATTCCGGCGGTAATATCGGCCCGTTCCTGAAATTCGCCGGCTATGACGCGGTATTTTTCACCGGCATAGCGGACAAGCCCGTCTATCTCTTGATTGATAACGGCAAGGCCGAGCTTAAAGACGCGGCCCATCTCTGGGGCAAGGACTCCTTCGATACCCAGGATATTCTCCGGGAGGCGCACGGTAAAGACCTGGAAGTAGCCTGTATCGGCCCATCGGGGGAGAAGGTATCTCTCATCGCCGCAGTGATGAACAACAAAGGCCGGGCGGCCGCTCGCTCCGGGCTGGGCGCCGTCATGGGCTCCAAGAAGCTCAAGGCCATTGCCGTTAAAGGCAACATCAAGGTGCCTGTAGCCGATGTGGAAAAGTCCAAGGCGATGAGGAAAAAGCACCTGGCGAATATGGGTCCGCGGGCAGAGTTTGTCGGCCGCTACGGGACTCCGTTTCTCTTTAACATGAGTTGCGAGTCCGATGATGCGCCCTGCAAGAACTGGGGTGGCGCGGTGGTTGTTGATTTCCCTGATTATAAAGATATCAGTGGTGACCCGGTGATTGCAGAGCAGGAGAGAAAGTACGGCTGCTGGCACTGCCCCATAGCCTGCGGCGGACATATGAAGGCCGGAACAGGCGAATATAAATACGAGGCAGGTGCCCATAAGCCCGAGTACGAGACGCTGGCGATGTTCGGGGCCAACTGCCTGAATAATAACCTGGCCTCAATAATCAAGATAAATGATATCTGCAATCGCTACGGGCTCGATACTATTTCCACCGGGGCCAGCATCGCCTTTACCATCGAGTGCTACGAAAACGGTATCCTCACCAAGGAAGATACCGACGGCATCGAGATGACCTGGGGAAATCACAAATCCATCGTGGCCATGCTGGAGAAGTTGGCCAAACGCGAGGGATTCGGCGATATTATCGCCGATGGCGTTAAGAAAGCCGCCGAGAGAATCGGTAAGGGTTCGGAAAAATATGCCATGCATGTCGGCGGGCAGGAGTTCCCGGCGCATGACTCGCGGGGCGGCCCTATGTTTGCAATAGCCTACGGCGCGGAGCCGACCCCGGGACGCCATACCCAGGCCGGGGAGGGGCCGTACCCGGAAGGGGTTATGCCTGAGTACGACCCGACCTCCTTAAAGGGAAGAGGCGAGCCGCATAAGTACGGTAGCGATTTAACTCAGGTCTATAACTCCATCGGAGTGTGCATGATTGCGTTTGGAGACGGTTATAGCCATTTTGACCAGCTCGTTGAGGCCTTGCAGACCATCACCGGCTGGGACATTACCAGGGAGGAGATGCTCAAGACCGGGGAACGGATAGATACTATGAAGCAGGCCTTCAATAGCCGCGAAGGTTTGAAAACGCCGTGGAAGTTCCCGGACAGGATGATGGGCATACCGCCGAAGACAGAAGGCCCCCGCGCCGGGATAACACTGAATGCTGACGAACTCTTTAACGAGTACTACCAGGCGAGGGGCTGGGATACTAAAACCGGTAAACCCAGCAAGGAAAAACTCCTTGAGCTCGGCCTGGACGACGTGGCCAAGGTGCTCTGGCCTTAAAGACGGAAAAATAGAGAATAATAAGAAGCCCCAGTCAAATATAGAGACCGGGGCTTCTTGGCATCTTGTAACTCTATATTGCGGAGCATATAATACGTCAAGATATTGTCTTTTTCAGTCGAGGAAAGCGGGGGTAAGGACATGGCTGAGGAATTCATGGTGGTAAAAGACCTGCACAAGAGTTTTAATGATTTCAAAGCGGTCAACGGCGTCACGTTCTCAATAGAAAAAGGAGAGATATTCGGCCTTCTCGGGCCAAACGGCGCCGGTAAAACAACGACCATTCGCATGCTCTCCACGGTCCTGCGACCCGATAGCGGTGAAATTACCATCGGGGGCCACTCCGTTCAACACAAGGCCGAGACTGTCCGCAGCATCATCGGGGTCTGTCCTCAAGACCTGGCGATTTATGAAGACCTCTCTGCCATGGATAATATGGTGTTCTTCGGTCGGATGGCGGGAATGAAGGGAAAAGAGGCCGGGGAACAGGCTATGGCCAACCTGAAGCTGATGGGATTGCAGGACAGGACCAAAGGGAAGGTCGCCAAATTTTCCGGGGGTATGAAGCGTCGCATCAACCTGGCCATTGCCCTTATGGGCAATCCGCAGCTTCTCTTCCTGGACGAGCCTACCACGGGTATTGACCCGCAATCACGGAATCATATATACGATAACATTGAGCGTCTTCAGCAGGAAGGGATGACTATTCTCTACACGACTCATTATATGGAAGAGGCTGACCGCCTCTGTAAGCGCGTGGCCATCATGGACGGCGGTCAGATAATATCGATGGATACGCCGTATAACATGAAGTCGCAGATAGGGTCGCCGGAGCAGGTTACCCTGGAAGACGTTTTCCTGAAACTGACCGGTCGGAGCCTGCGGGATTAGCCGGAACATGAAAAGAGCGTTATATATCACCCTGAATGAAGTACGGTTGTATTTACAGGACAAAGGCGACCTCGCTTTCAGCATTCTTCTGCCCATAGCTACTTTCGCCCTGATGTACGGAGCCTTCGGGGGGCATACCATGTTCGAATCCACCGCCGTTATCGTCAACGAAGACGGCGGAAATTACTCCACCCTCTTTATCGAGCAGCTGGATGAAATCGAAGGCATTGACGTCGAGTTGCAGACGGCGGCGGAGGCGGAAGCCAGGTTGGAAAGGTCCGACCTGTTGCTGGCGTTGTACGTACCGGCAGGCTTCTCGGAAACCCTGGCGTCCGGTGGGAAAGCAGAGATGGTCTTTAAACAGAGGGGCAACGGCGGGCAGGAAGGCCAGATTCTCGCCAGCATCATCCGCAGCGTGGCCGAGGAGATGAATAAGGATTTTCAGGTTCGCGACCAGGTGAAAAGCGTTCTGCAGGGAACGGGAATCCCCGAAAACCGCATCGATATTACCGTGCAGCAGTTACTGGAAGAAGAACGCCGGCAGCCGGCGGTAGGCGTGGTCGAGGAGGTTGTGGGCGGCAGCCCGGACTTCATCAACCAGTTCCTGCCGGGTATCGTCACCATGTATGTCCTCTTCGCGCTGACTATAGGCGCCAGGACGATAGTAGAGGAGCGCAAGCGGGGCACGCTGGAGCGGTTGCTCACCACCCGCCTCAGCGCCAGCGGGCTTTTCTTCGGCAAATTTCTGTCCAGCGTCAGCCGGGGTTTCGTGCAGACACTTATATTACTGGGGTTGTCTTATGCCGTTTTTCAGCTCTTCACCCCGCTCTCTTTCCTGGCATCGCTGGTTATTTGCCTTGTTTTCGCCGCCGCCGCTGCCGCTCTGGGCCTGATAATCGCCTCAATCGCCCGCAGTGAGGACGGGTCTGTCTGGATTGCCGTCGTCTTTACGATGATTATGGTCATGATGGGCGGCACTTTCTTTGAAGTGTCCGAAGGTTCGATACTGGAGACTGTCGGCAAATTTTCCATCAGTACCTATGCCAATGAAGCCCTCAGGGCGGTAGTGGCCGAGGGCGGTTCTCTGGGCAATACCGTCCGGCAGCTGATAGTGATGGCCGGGGTATGCGTGGTGGGACTGGTTATCAGCCGGCTTACTTTCAGGGTTCTCCCGGGGGGTAAATAAAGAGCCATGAAGCACCTTGCGCATGTCTGGTTTATCGCCCTGAAAGACCTGAAAATCTTTGCCACGGACCGCGCTTCCGTGTTCTTCTGGATAGTGTTTCCCTTCCTGTTCATTATCTTATTTAATTTTCTCCTGGGCGGTGTCGGCAGCGAGGACGAGCGACTGGAACTCCATGTCGTCACCCTCGAAACGGCCGGGGGCATGAGCCACCAGATAATCGGTGCCATGGAAACGATGGATGAGGCTCAGCTCGGTCCCGGCGCGCCTAAAGTAGTTTGGGACAGGGATTATGAAGAAGCCCGCCGGGCTGTCGAGGATGGGGAACTGGCCGGTTTTATCGCTTTTCCGGCTGATTTTTCACAGGCGTTGATGACGGGCTCCGGCACACATCTCGAGGTATACGTCGATGCCGGTAATGTTAATACACGGGCAGCCCTGGAAGGCCTGGCCGGAGCTATCTCTTCGCAAATCGGTACGCACCAGGTAATTATCAATGCCAGTGTTGCACTCATGGTGGAAGAAGGCGTTATCCCGGCGGATGTCGCCAGCATCGATAAAGCCGTACAGCAGATTATGGGCGAGATATTTGCTGCCACCGGGGCCGAGGCGCCCTACCTGGCCTTCAGGACGGAGATGGTGGGCGAAGTGGAGGCGGAAAATCCGTCTAACTACGTTATTCCCGGCTATCTCGTCATGTTCGTCTTTTTTGCGGCCGCAGTAACTGCGGAAACGCTGGTTCGTGAGCGGCAGAACAATACCCTGGAACGGCTACTGGCTACTTCGGTAAGACGGGAGTCCATCCTGGGAGGTGTCTTTACCGGCACGGCCCTCCGGGGCCTGATACAGATAGCTATATTCTGGGTAGCAGGCATCCTGGCGTTTAATATCGACCTGGGATTATCGCCGTTAGCCGTTATTATCCTCTCGGTACTGATGGTCATCATGTCCTCGGCCTTCGCCGTGATGCTGGCGACTCTGGCCAGGACCCAGCGTAGCGCGGGCTCGCTAGCTACCATTACGGGGCTTCTGCTGGCGCCCTTGGGTGGGTGCTGGTGGCCTTTTTTCCTCTACCCGGAATGGCTACAAAATATCGCCAGGATAACTCCTCACGCCTGGGCGACCTCGGGATTCAATAAGCTGATGGTCTTCGGCGCCGATTTCGGCGCCGCCGTGCCGAATATGTTAGCCTTACTGGGTTTTGCCGTTGTCTTCGGGGCGATAGCTGTCTGGCGGTTCCGCACCAGTTCTATGTAAGGACAGATTATACATGGAACTAAAGATAACGCCTGAAGAAGGTATCTAGTTACCGCTAATCACGTAGTGGGTGGTACCACCGGTAACAGTCTCGCTGCGTATTGATATGATGAAATATACCAGGTTCCAGGCATCTTGGTTAGATACTAAGTCCACGTACAGCATGTTATCGCCCGGGGTTAATACGCCGTCAGCCCAGAGCAACTCGAAGGTATCAATGTCCACACCCTCTTTGAAAGTCCCCGGGTAGGATTTTCCATTCCAGACGTTTGACTCGGGGCTCTCTGGATTAGAAAGGTTCTTGGAAACCTCGGATTGCTGACCGGTAACTGTTATGTGTTCGGGAGACCATCGCTCATCACCTTCGACGATAAAGCAGGTCAGCCTGGCGGCTAATGTCTCGATGACGTTACCATCCCGGTCCTTAATCGGTTCCGGGACAACGAAATCGGTAATGACACCTCCCGGGTAGCTGGGGTCATCGTCGAAGTCCAGGTTCCCGTCGGTTCCCGGATGGAAGGCGAAGTTGTTATCGCGGATATAGAGGTAATGCCCTGCGGTGTTCGGGCTGGCGTAAACAATGATAAGGGACCAGCCGGCAAAAGCAAGGTGTGAGTCGTCGGAGGTGGAGGGGTATCTACCATTGTCGGCTCCGACATCATCGATGGTATAGATGGCATTGCCGGTATGGTGCGCTTCCCCTTCAACTACGGGGTATGTTTTCACCAGTGCGGATACGTTCTTGGTGCAGGCATAGGAAAAGCCATAAGGACCGCTTAATTCGTTTCGCATGACATAAGAACGCTCGGCGGTAATATTCCCGGAATACCCATTAGGGTCGGAGCCTATCTCGAAGTGTACGTCGGTATCCGGATACATAACCTTTATTGCAACGTTATCAATACAGCAGTATCCGTCATCGCTGTTGGTAAAACCGATTAGTTTAAACTTCAGTTTGAAGTCATCGGTTAAATATTCATTCGGGATAACGTATTCGAAAGCTTTGGCACTATTCACCTCATTACGGAAGGCCGACTCGTAATCGCTCCAGGTGGCACCGTCATTGGCAGAGATTGCAAAATCCAGGCCATCATCTGACTCCACATTTCCCGTCTCCCAGTGTTCCCAGTTAACTGATACCGCGGTCCAACCGGCGTACTGCCCTAGAGGAATCGTTATGGTGCTGTCCATGGGCAATTCGCGTTCTTCTCCGAAGGTGTATTCACTGCCCCTGAAGTAAGACTCGGAATCATCCCAGGAACTGTCGGGTGCCGGGTCCCAGTTGGGAGAGAAGCTCGAGCAGCCGTCCGACCACTCTATCTCTTTCCTGGCTTCATTAAACCACCCTGCCCAGTAGAGGTAAGCGGCAACAACGTCGGCATCTGCCGGGATGGAGTCGAGGGTAACCGAACTGGGAGTATACCAGGTTTCACGATATGTGTCCCACCAGGAAGGGTCATCGTTTGCCAGTAGCGAGTTGCCGATGGCTACGTAGTCGCCGGACATGGCGTCCCCCATCTGGCGCAATTCGCACTTGGAAGAAAAGGCCTGGATAGACGTGTCGCCGGCATCCGAGGTGATTTCAAAAATGCGGGTGTCCACGTCCCAGGAAATAGGGACGTCATTAGGGTTGGGATAACCGAAAGAGCCGGGGTCCATACCGGTGGTTATCCAGGCAATAGCAGTGGGCATGCTGTTAGGGTTTGTTGCCGGCGGGTCGTATTCAAAGGTAAATTCGAGGCTCATCAACTCTGCATCCGGGTCCACGCCGGGGAACTCGGCAAAGAGGGGGTAGTCTTCATCGTAAATCCAGACCACGGCCTGGCCGCCGTCGCAGGTGGTAACGTTTTCGGAATCCGGGTGATGAGGGGCGGGGGGGTCCAATTCATCCGGGTGCAGGCTGCACGATTCTTCAACGTATTCAAAGCCCTGCGGGAGCCATACTCCGAGCGATTTTACGGTGAGGTTATCGCCTTCAGCAGGCGTGAAGTCTATCTTGATACTGTACGGCTCGCCGGGAGTGGCGCCGGCCGTGCCGACCACGATGAGCTTGTTTGATTCGGCGATGGCTCTGGCTTCAGCCGCGCTTAAGGGCGGCTCCGTCGAAACCCAGATATTCTGAATGGTAACGTTGGCCGTCACACCGTTGACCGTCTCGGTTTCATAAGACCAGACGGTCTCATAGTCGTAGGGGTCGTAACTCAGGCCCATGAAGTCGTACTTTATCCGCCATATGGCGTCCTCTATGCCGGCGTCGGCGGCGTACAGCTCGTTAGACTTGCCTTCATATTTTACGCCGGTCTTCAGGGCGGTGCTGAGATGAGCCAGGACCGGTAAGATGGTAAGACTGCCCATTAACAGTAATACCAGCACGATGATGAGAGCCATGCCTGTCTCATCGGATAAGAACCTGGAACGGATGAATTTTAACGTTTTTCTCATATCGCTATCCTGATTGTTACAACCTGGGTCTGGCCGCAATCTCGCGCACCTTGGTCACATCGATTAGTCTGGAACCTCCGCCCACGCTGGCGGTAATCGTCATAATTAGTGTGCCGTTTTCCGATGTGCAATTGGTCATCTCCGCATCGGAGTTAATATCTTCCGCTATCAGCGTCACGCTTGGGTTGCCGTCCCCTATGGTATAGTAACGCTTTAGTCGGCCGTCCACTAATGAATAAACCACCTCATAGTCGGTATTATTCCACCCGGTCCATGTAAGGGTCAGATTGGAAGTGGCCGGAAATCCGTCCACCTCGCTGATGTCCTGCGCCATCTGAGCATCCCGGCTAATCCAGTAGAGGGCATTGAGCGTCTGGCGACTGGCAGTAGTAAAGTCGTTATTTGTGGCGGTCTGATTCATAATCTGGGCATTGGCGATAGTGGCGCCAAGGCTGATAATTCCGGCAATCGTCACGGAGACCAGCATTTCAATCAACGTTATGCCTCTCTGGTCTTTACGGAATAACCTTATGTTGCGGAGTATCATCGGTTCACCTTATAACTTTCCAGCGTAAGTACATCCTTACCCCGATGGTGTATGGTTACGGTAATTTCCTGAATATAGGCACTCCTCTCGTTAGTGGCGTTAATCGTGGCGGTGTAACCTTCAAATTCACCTGGAATTGTGAATTCGTATTCTTGAGAGTAGGACTCTTTTTTCACGTTTTCCATGATGGTTTCGGCCAGGACTTTAGAGGATACTCTCTCGTCAGCGGTGACGCGCGCGGTGGAAGTCTGGGCCAGACTGCTAAGAAAAGACGCGCTTATCAAGCCAAGGAGGGCTAGAGCAACTAACGTCTCAACTAATGAGAACCCCTTTTCCCCCTTCGTCCTCATACCTCACCCCGGTGTTCAAAGGACTTCATGTTATCCCGCGTAACACCTATAAAAATACGGCCTTTCAAATAAGATGCAGTTTCCCTACGATTATTATTCGCTGGCATACGATAGGTGTAAATAGTAAATTCGTCATACATAACTGATTACTAAAGTCATTCTGACATGTCCGGTATGTACTTAGTCCTTTAAAGAATTTATTATGGGTGTCTTGAGGAATGCTTTGACCACACTGGGGTCAAACTGGGTGCCGGCGCACCTTTTTATCTCGGCGATTGCCTTGGTGGCGGCCATAGCTTTTCGATAAGGGCGGTCTGAAGTCATCGCGTCGAATGAATCCGCCACAGCGAGAATCCTGGCTCCGAGGGGTATCTCTTCACCGGCTACCGTCTGGTTGGGTCCGCTTCCGTCGTAGCTGTCGTGGTGGTGCCTTATAGCCTCGACAATCATGTCGTTAACCAGCGGTCCTACGATGCCCGGGCCTATGCTGCAGTGGGTCAGGATGTAGTTATATTCCGTAGGGGTCAGGGTGCCCGGTTTATTTTGAATGCTCGAGTCTATGCCAATCTTACCGATATCATGAAGCAGGGCGGCCCAGCGCAGATTTTCCAGCTCCTCTCCCGTAAGACTCATGACCTGCCCTGTATCGACGGCTATTTTGGTCACTCTCCGTGAATGGCCTGCCGTGTACTTGTCCTTGGCTTCCAGAGCGCTTACCAGTGATTCGATGGCGTCGATAAAGAGTTCCTGTAATTCCTTGGCCTGTGTTTCCACTTTGCCCTCGAGCACCTGCCTCTTCACTTTGAGGTTAAGCTCCAGCTTTCTCTTTTCCAGCACCATCTGGATATCGGAAATAAGCTGATTGGCATCAAACGGCTTGGTAATGTAGTCCTGGGCACCGTTTTTCATACAATTAATGATGGTGTCCGGATCCACGACGGCAGTAGCCATGACAACCGCCGTATCGGGAAAAGAGTCTTTAAGCCGGGGTAGCAGTTCGTTGCCTGAAGTGCCTGGCATCATAATGTCAAGAATCACCAGTTCGACGGGATTACTGTGAAGTAAGTCCATAGCCTCTTCGGCATTACTGGCCTCTTTACAGTCGAAACCGCTAAGGCTCAAACACCTGTTCAGGCTTCTGCGTACTGTTTTCTCGTCATCTACAATAAGAATAGTCTCTTTAGAAGGCGCTACTACCATTTTTCTTTTCCCTTTTTATTTTATTTCCCCGATTTGTCGGCTTATTACTGCTTCCATCTTCTTTCTCCCTTTTTCCTATGCTGCTTGAGGTGCCGCAGGCATCATTATGGTGAATGTGGCGCCTTTGTTTGGTCGGGTCTTAACGCTTATTTTACCGCCGTATTTTGTCACTATCCCGTAGCAGATGCTCAGCCCGAGACCGGTGCCCTTACCGATTTCTTTGGTGGTAAAGAACGGGTCAAATATCCGGGGCAGAATATACTTTTTAATCCCGCACCCGTTGTCTTGGAAATGCACGTTGATGTGGTTGTTGACCCTTTCTGATGTAACCTTGAGTATGCCGGGCCGGTTGGCTTCTTTAATGGCGGCTTCGGCGTTTAAAATCATGTTGAGGAATACCTGCTGCAGTTGAAACTTGTCTATCGAGATATCAGGCAGGTTCTCCTGAAGGTTCAAAGATGTAGCGATATTGCTTACATTTTCTTCATACTCACGCAGTCTCAGTACGTCTTTGATGACTTCGTTTACGGATGACTCGCCTTTTTCATAACTATTGTTACGGGTAAAAAGGAGGACATTTTTCACGATACTGGCAGCGCGTTTGGCTTCGCTGTGAATGCACTCTAAATCCTCCCGGTGTTCTTCCGGAATGTCATTGTTCGAGGGTAGCTGGGACAGGGCCAGAATGCCGGTTAGGGGGTTATTGAGTTCGTGAGCGAGGCCGGCGGCCATCTCTCCTATTGAAGCCAGCCTGTCCGTGAGGTATAGTTTTTCCTCCTCCTCTCTTTCCTGGGAAATGTCGGAAAAGGTGAGCAAGGTTCTTTCGCCATCCATTTTGGTAATTACACTGGCGATTCTCTTTTCCACATTCTTCACCTGACACCTGAATTCCAGGGTATTATTAGCTTTATTCCCCCGTTTCACAGCCTTGTACATCGTGAATAACTGGTTGACGGGTATTATTTCATTAAGAGTCTTATTTACGATTGCATTCTTGCCGGCATGGAAGATCTGGTGAAATGCTTCGTTAGCGAGCAGTATCTGGTCATTACGGCCGATAACGAGCACCCCTCCCGGCATGGTGGCCAGAATACGCTCGATGAGTTTTTTATGAGCCTCTAACTTGGCTTCTACCTCTCTCTTTTCGGTGATATCGCGCTGGACGTCAATATATGAGCAGATTTGTCCGTTTTCGTCGTATAGAGGGGTAAGACGGCAATCGCAGATGATGGTATGGCCGTCTTTATGCCGTTTGGTGGCTATCGAACTCCAGGCTTTACCGCTGGTGATGGCTCTTTTAATCCTCGCTTTTCCTTTCTCCTTCATAAGTCTGGCATCAAAGATTCCCAGAAATTCGCCTCGTGCCTCTTCGAGGGTGTAGCCGAGGAGGTCCTGCGCCGCCTGGTTCATGTACGAAATTTTGAAATCGGTATCGATAACGATTGTGGAATCGGATACCTGCTGGGTGACCGAACCGAGAAGCCTTAGCCGTTCCTCCGCCTGCTTTAGCTGGGTTACATCTGTAGTTAAGACAATCATACACGGTTCATTGCCCAGGCTGATTAATTCCGCGGACATGTATCCTATGCGGATTTCACCCTTTTTTGTATGGAATTGAGTCGGTTCGTTGCGGACGCTCCCCTGCTCCTTCAGCATCTGCAATACTTTATTACGGTGTATTTCGTCCTTCCAGATGCCCAGTTCCGCCGAGCTGTGGCCGATTACCTCTTCACGGGTAAAGCCTTTATCCTTGAGGAAACTTTCGTTAACTTCAATAAATGTGCCGTCTTTGAGCCGGCTGATGGACATCGAGCCGGGGCTGGCATGGAACGCTTTAGAAAAACGCTCCTCAGATTCGCGCAAGGCCTCCTGCGCCTTCTTACGCTCGGTGATATCGGTGGCTACGGCAAGCATACACGGGTCGCCGCCAATATTGATGACGTCCGCCGAGTACAGCCAGGTAAGAATTTTACCCGACTTTGTGCGGAAGTGGAATTCTTCGTGTCTCATCTTGCCGGTTTTCTCCAGTAGTTGCCCCATCAGTTTTTCTTCTTCCGGCTTGACCCATAAAACTAAATCCTTGTTGGTGTGGCCGATTAATTCCTCGCGGGTATAGCCGGAAAAATTAATGAAACTATCGTTTGCTTCGGTATATTTTCCGGTTTTGAGATTCACGATGGCCATCATGTCCGGACTGGCATGAAACGCAGTGGAGAATTTGTCCTCCGATTCCCGCAGTGCTTTTTCGGCCTGCTTACGCGCTGTAACATCCCGGGATACGCAGAAAATGAGCTTTTTCCCCGCGCACATGGCCCCGTTGACGCTGATATCAACGTCAATGAACGTGCCGTCCTTGCGGCGATGATACGTCTCAAGGTGTAAACCATCTGCGTCAACATTACGTCCCATCTCGAGGAGTTCCTCGCGTGTCCATTGAGTATCCCAGTCCCACGTGTGGAGCTCGCGGACTTCTTCGGGAGAGTATCCGAGCATCTCAGCAAATCGCTGATTTGCCTCATACACCTTGGAGTTCTCATCGAGGACTACTATCCCGTCTCCGGACTGCTCAATGAGGATACGCCGCCAGATTGCTTCATTAGCCAGTGCTTGCTCCGCTCGCTTGCGCTCGATAGCGATGGCGGCAATCCGTGCTGACCATTCCAGCACCCGGAGATTATCGGCACTCGGCTTACCCACATCGGTGCTGTAGTTGGCAATGGCGCCGAGAAGCTCTCCGCTGGATGAGATGATGGGTTGTGACCAGCAGGCGTGGAAGCCATTGTCTAGTATATCTTTGACAGCGTTTTTATCCGGGAAAAGAGGACTGCTTTTTATGTCCGGAACGATTACCCGTTCCTTCAGATAAGCTGCGGTCCCGCAGGACCCCGTGTTGGGTCCGATAGGCAGCCCGTTTGCCATCAATTTTTTGTAGCTATCGGGTAAACCCGGGGCGGCTGACTGAATTAGTAAATTTTTTAAGGAATCAAAGAGCATCACCGAGCCTTTGATGGCTGGGTTATAGTAATCTCCCATGCGCACGGTGGCATCCAGCAGTTCGTTTAGTTCCGCCCCCTGTCCCAGCAGAGTCAGTATGCGGTTTTCATCCTTTTGCAGTTGCTCCGCACGCTTACGTCCGGTGATATCAACACAAACGCCGAGCATACATGGTTCGCCACCGATATTGATATCTTCGGCTGAGAAGAGCATGGTGCGGACTTCGCCCGATTTTATACGGAACTGGCATTCTTCATTGTAAATTCTGCCCTTTTCCTTCATTTTTTTCATTATTCTACCGCGGTCCTGCGGGTTGGCCCAGATATCGGTTGAGGATGAACTCTGGCCAATTATCTCTTCCCTTGTGTAGCCGGTGACCCGGGTATAACCCTCATTAACTTCTATATACTTGCCATCCTTTTTAGTGGTGATAGCCATTAATTCGGGGCTGGCATGAAAAGCTGTGGAGAACCGTTCCTCTGATTCTTTTAGAGCTTCATCTGCCTTTTTATGTTCGGTAATGTCTACTGAATTTATTATCAGATATTGCATCTCTCCGTTATGCGTTACTGATGTCCAGTTCATGTCAATCCAGTAAAGCTCCCCGTTCTTCTTCTGAGCCATTACCTCGCCTTTACCACTGCCCTGTTTCATGGCTTCCTTAAAGCCTTCAATAAAAACGTCTAAATATTCATCCGGCCACCACGGGTACGGGGCTTTCTTGCCGATGATTTCAGACAGAGTCCAGCCGTTTACCTTTTCCCAGGCCGGATTGACATACCTGATTGAGGTGTCCTTATTAATAACGACGATGGCATGTGGCGCATGCTCCAGCAGGCTGGAGACGAATTTCTGGCTCTCCCGCAGTTTCTCTTCAGCCTGCGTGCGTTCGGCGATTTCCTGATTGAGGTTATCTATTGAGGTCATGCTTTTACTGAGACTCTTTGTCATCTTGTCGAAGTCTCTCGAAAGCTCTCCTATCTCATCCTTGGCATTGGTCCCGACTTTATAGTTGAGATTACCCTTGCCAATTCTCTCGGTTCCTTTACGCAGGGCATTTAGCGGTCTTACAATCGACCTTGTCACGAAAATGCCAGCCGCTATAGCCAGAAGTGAAATTATAGCTGCGCCGACGTAAATTGAGTGTAAACCGCTGGTATACGCTTTATCGAAGGATGCCTTGGCCAATGCCAGATCTGCTACACTGCCTGCTCTTATCTCGTGTGCTCGGTCTTCCATGGCAAGTAATGACGGCATACACATAGTACGGTCGCGTGCCACTAATTTACTGTAATCGGCCCCGCGTTCTTTCAGGTCGATTATCCAGAGTGTAGAGAAATAGAAATCATATATTTTGCCCGCCAGTATACAGTCTTTACCGTGTTCTATCATTCCGGGCATTGCCGCTGTCGGGAGATATTCCATCCCGATTTCTTCAAGGCGGCTCAGTTTAAGCAGGCCGTCGCTCTTGGCTTTTTCTATATCATAATTAAGATAATCACGGTATAGATATTCCGTTATGTCGCGGTATATCTCGCTGGATAACGTTTCTACTTCGGTCATGGCGATGGTATCTGGAATAATCTCTTCTTCTACGGTGGTGAACTGCCTGCTAAGATTTCCGAAAATACCCCACGATAAGAAGCCAACTGCCCACAGGAGGGCTACAAGTACGGCGAAACCGATAAACAATTTAGTTCTTACTTTCATTGTTTTCTACCTTCACTTGTGTGTGTATTTTTCATGCCAGCATCCTCTTCCCTGTGATTGATAAATCAGGGGAAGCGGACGTGCTTCGGTTGTCAGTAGCTTTAACATGTAGCGAAAATTTAACACGGGCACGGTAAATAATTGATTAATATTGCAGTGCGTAGTGTAAACGATTCATAAAAATTGGTACGGGGTAAATTTTGCGGCGTGAAATAGCAGGATTACCGGAGATAATTTGAAATTACTGCTGCCACCCTGCCATAATTGTGTAGAAATATCCTGAAGGGAAAACCGGCGAAGGAAGAATTCATTTTGCTGATGGCACTCGTGCTGCATGAGAACGACAACGTAGCCACGGCGCTGCGACCGCTGAATAGCGGCGATGGCGTCGGCGTTGAAGCGGCGGGGAACGTAATAAAAATACCACTGCGGCAGCCTATTCCTTTCGGGCACAAGTTTGCCCTCCGGGATATAAAGGCGGGTGAGAGGATAATCAAATACGGGGAAACAATCGGACAGGCTACGGCAGGGATTAAGCAAGGAGAGCACGTGCACGTACATAACGTGGAAGGCTTGAGGGGGAGGGGAGACAGACCGTGAACTTCATGGGGTACCGCCGCAAGAACGGAAGTGTCGGGACGCGGAATCACGTGCTGGTCTTTCCTACGGTAATCTGTGCCTCTTCAGTTGCCGAAATGATAAGCCGGGCCGTTCCCGGTACGGTCAGCGTTACCCATCCTCACGGTTGCGGGCACCTCGGCGAGGAGAAAGCACACATAATAAGGGCGATGGCCGGTTTTTGCCGCCATCCCAATGTGGCCGGGGTGTTGCTGGTCGGCCTGGGGTGCGAGCTAATCACCCCGGAACTGATAGCCGGAGAGATAGCCGGGGCAGGCCAGAAAATTGAGGTATTGAGTATCCAGGCCGAAGGCGGCACTACCGCCGCAGTTGCCAAGGGCAGGGCGCTAGCAGCCGGGCTGATGGAAGAAGCAGCTATGGCAAAAAGTGAGCCGGCGGATATCTCCGAGCTTATTATCGGCACCAACTGCGGCGGCTCGGATACGCTTTCCGGCCTGACCGCCAACCCTGCCGTGGGGGTCGCCGCCGATATGCTGATAGCCGGAGGCGGCACTGTTTTCCTTTCGGAAACGCCGGAGCTGATTGGTGCGGAGAACGTGTTATGCCGGAGAGCGGCCGACGATGGTGTTGCCGGGCGCATCCGGGAGATAACGGCAGCCACCGAGGCTTTAGCGAAGAAAGCGGGGGTGGATATACGCACTTCGGAGCCTTCGCCGGGGAATATCGAGGGGGGGCTGACCACCCTCGAAGAGAAGTCGTTGGGGGCGGTTCTCAAGGGGGGCACCTCGACCGTCAGGCAGGTGGTGGCTTACGCGGAAAGGCCGGAGGAAAAAGGGCTGGTAATCATGGACAGCCCGGCCCATGACGCCGTCTGCAACACGGGCATGATTGCCGGGGGCGCCCAGGTAATCGTTTTTACCACGGGACGGGGAACGCCGCTGGGAGCACCGATAGCCCCGGTTATAAAGGTCTCTTCCAATAGCGGTATTTATGAGCGCATGAAAGAAAATATTGATATCAACGCCGGCGAGATACTGGACGGGAAAGAGAAGATACAAAGTGTGGGCGAGCGTATTTTCAGAGAAATTATAGAGGTTGTCTCCGGCAGATTGACGAAAGCCGAGATACTGGGGCACCGTGAATTTGCCATACATTCGCTGGGACTGAACGTCTAGCAGCTATAAGGAGGGCTGACTTGGCAGATAATATAAAATTACCGCAACTCGCCTGGCATGGCGTTAAAGAGCTTGAAATTCCCCTCCCGGAAAGCTGGCAGGTGGAGGTCTGCAACATGGCGGGGTATAATCGCCCGCGCCTGGAACCTGACGAGATTAAGAAAATAATCACGAATCCCATTGGAATGCCACCACTGCGGGAGTATGCCCGCGGTAAAAAAGAGGTGGTTATCATCTTCGACGACATGGCGCGGGTAACGCGGGTAGCTGAAATTATACCCCACGTCCTGGAGGAGCTGACCGCCGCCGGTATCAAAGATAGTCAGATACGCTTTATCGCCGCCTGCGGCTGCCACGCAGCGATGAACCGGGCCGACTTTGCTAAAAAGCTGGGCGAGGACGTACTGAAACGTTTCCCGGTCTATAATCATGCCCCGTACGGGAAATGCGTGTACGCAGGTACAACCACCAGCGGTATTAAAGTGCGTATAAATGCCGAGGTAATGAAGTGCGACCTTAAAATAGGCATCGGCTCCATCGTGCCGCATATCATGGCCGGGTTCGGCGGCGGCAACAAGATAGTGCTGCCGGGGGTGGCGGCCTACGGAACGATAGTCGCCATGCATACTTCCCGTAAATCTTCGGGGTCGGATAGAGTTCAGGACACTATTACGGGCATGGGTGCTTATGAAGATAACCCGCGCCGGCGGGACATTAACGAAGCGGCGGATATCGTCGGACTGGATATGAAAATCGATGCTGTGGTCAACATGTGGGGAGAAACGGCGGCTATCTTCGCCGGCGCTCCCGCCCCGGCCTATACCGCCGCCCTCGAAGAAGCGGTGGCGCACTACCTTACCCCGGCGGCCAGGGATAAAGATATCGTTATTGCCAACACCTTCGCCAAGGCCAACGAGGCCATTTCCGGCTTGTTGGTCGCCTTTCCCTCGGTAAGCCCGCGTGGCGGCGACGTCGTGCTTATCGCCAACGCTCCTGAGGGGCAGATTACTCACTACCTCATGGGGCCTTTCGGGAACAGTATCGGCGGGTATTTGGGTCTGCAAATGAAGGTGCCGCCGCAGGTAAACCGGTTGATTATCTTCACCGAATATCCCGAGCTTTCCGGTAAAAGATACCTGGAAGATACGGACAGGGTGATAATGGTGCATGATTGGCAGGACGTCCTGAAGCTGCTTGAAGAAAAATATGAGTTCGGCGCGAAGGTAGCCGTATACCCGAATGCCGATATCCAGTACTGCAAATAAAATTACGGGAGGACATGAATGAAGATTAAAGCGGCTGTTTTACGCGAATACGGGGTGCCCATGGAGATAGAGGAGCTGGAGCTTGCCGAGCCCCGCGAGAAGGAGGTGCAGGTAAAGATGCTGACCTGCGGGTTCTGCCACTCCGATGCGTCCGTCTGGCTGGGCTATATACCGCAGGATGTCCCGATGGTTCCCGGCCATGAGGCCTGCGCCGTGGTGGAGAAGGTGGGTCCGGGCGTGACCAAACTAAAGCCGGGCGACCGTGTCATCGGGTGCTGGATGGTGCCCTGCGGGCACTGTTTCCAGTGCCGGCGGGGACGCCCTAACCTGTGTGAGACGAGTATGAAATTCTTCCAGGAAGGCAATCTCCTGGACGGCACCTCGCGATTGACGGATAAGGACGGCAGGAGGGTCGGACTGGGGAGCTTTATCGCCGGTTTTGCCACTCACAGCATTATGCCGGAAATCGGGGCGATTAAGGTGCCCGACCACATCAAGCTGCCCCCGGAGCAGCTTTGCCAGCTCGGCTGCTCGGTGGCTACGGGGTGGGGAAGTGTCGTTAATGTCGCCCAGGCGCGCGAGGGCGACTCTATAGCTATCTGGGGCTGCGGCGGCATCGGACTTAATGCCATCCGTTTCGCGGCGCTGCGTAACTGTAACCCGGTCGTCGCCATCGACCTTGAGGCATCGAAGCGAGACATCGCTCTGGAGTTCGGCGCCACTCACTTTATCGATTCCAGTCAGGAAGACCCTGTTCCCGTCATCAAGGAACTGACCGGCGGGGCGGGGCTTGAGTTCGCCATCGAGGCCACCGGCGACCCCGGGGCGCAGGTGCAGGCGTGGTACGCTTTACGTGCGGGAGGTACGGTGGTCGCCATCGGCATACCCTCCATCGATTCTACTACCGGCATTCCCATGTTTTACGCCCCCCTGCACGCCAAGTCGATAAAAGGCACTTTGTACGGCGAGACTCACCCCACCGAGGACCTGCCCAGCCTTATGGAAGTTATGAACACCGGCATCCTCAAAACAGATAAACTTATCACCAGGCTGATTACGCTGGACGATTTGGATGAAGTGAGGGAGGCGATACTCGCCCGGAAAGTCATCGGGCGGTGGGTCATTAAATACGACTAGCCGTAGATGTATTTTTTACAGGCTCCACGGAAATCTGGCGGTCATTTCCCGAGGTATTTAATAAAACCCTCACCGTACAGAGATTCGCGGTATTTATTCCTGCCGAGCTTCCTGAGAAATCCAAAATAGCTTAATCCCTGGGCGCAGGCGCTGTACCTGACGGCACCCGGCTCGATGCACTCATGGCACGGCTGCGTTTTTTCGATGCGCGTACGCCAGTAATGCGCCTGGACGCCGTCCCAGGTAGTTACCGCGTCCTGTTCTCTCACGTTGCCGATCGGTTCCGGGAGCAGTTCGCAGGGATAGACCGTCCCGTCGAACTCGATGAACATGTAGTTGTAAACGGCCGTGCATGACCAGCATTTCCGTCCGCTGGACAGGAATCCCCGTATCCTCGAATAAAAATAGTTTGTATCCATCTCGCGGCGGTTGTAGAATTTCAGGAGTTTTTCACGGTCGGCGGGCCCCAGCTTTAACGATTCTCTTCTGTCGGCGTTTCTGAACCTGGTTTCCGTGAAAAAGGCCGGCGAGACAATGTGAAAGAGGTTCTCTTTTATCGCGAATTCAAGAATGTTATCGAGGCTGTCGATGTTCTCTGGCAGGACCGTCGTTTTAACGCCGATGAAATAATTCGGGTATTTCTCCCTGAGCTCGAGCAGCCCGCCTATAGTCCCCGCGGCCAGCTGAAAAGCGCCCTTCGTCCCCCTGATTTTATCGTGGGTGGTTCCGATGCCATCGAGGGAAGCGACGGTGACAAGGTCGATATTCGTGCCCGCGAGTCCCTCCAGGATCTTTTGATAGTTGGAGATAATTTTTTCGGGCAGCAGGCCGTTGGACGTAATGACGATGCTTCTCAGGCGCGGCAGGAATTTTTCCTTGAGACCCGCTATGCCCAGCGCGATACTTACGAGGTCGTCTCTCAGGTGAGGCTCGCCGCCGGTTAAATCGACTTCTACAAGGCGCGAAAATAACGGCTGTGAAAGCAGGTCGATTATCTCCCCACGTGAAAGCTCCAGGAGCCTGATATTCGGCTGCTCTTTGGCCCTCTTCCACATGTTGCACATGATGCAGTGCGAGTTGCACCGGTTGGTCACGGCCAGACTCACCACTTCCGGCTTTAGAGGGGCTGACCTTAGCCTGGCATAGCGGAACTTCAGGGCTTTACCGAGCAGTCTCGCGCCGGTTAAATATAGGTCTACGATATCGCTCATCTTTATTCTCTCTTCAGGCACGTCTGAAAGATAGTATATACGACCCGAAATATTTCTGCTTGACGCAACCCCGGAAGACGCCAATCTGATAGGCCAGGTGTTCCAGTAAATAGAAAAAGAGAAAGACCGGATAGAGCAGCCCCGGCTTTTTCACGCAGTAGTCGACGATGGACGTGTATATCACCGCCAGGCCGCCGAATATCCAGAAAGGATACCATAAAAAGCCCAGGGCGAATATCAGAATCAGGTAATACCTCGTCAGGTGAAAGAAGGCAAAATGGAACGAGGAAACGTAGCTCCTGAGGATAGCGTAAATGACCTTTGCAAAAGGGAGCTCGATGTCGAATTTAAACAGGGTGGTATACCTGCGAAAGACGTCGACCCCGAACAGGACGAGTATCGGGACAATCGGCCAGGCGTTTACCAGCAGGATGGCAATGGCCAGCGCCAGGAACGACAGGCCGGAGAAAATAGAAATCGAAAAGGACTTCCTTTTATCCCGGTGTGTCCGGTAGAGGACGGCCTCCGATGTACCGTAATCGCTGCGTCGTTGCAGCATCCTGCCGAGCTTATTGCGGTGCTTGTGGGCCACACTGCCGGAGGGTACGTAAAGGAGCGAATAGCCGAGATTTCTCAGGCGCCAGCAAAAATCGACGTCCTCGCCCACGTACATTCCCGCCTTAAAACCCCCGGCAGCCGTGAACGCCTCGCGGGTCACCAGCATATTGGCGGTGGGAACGTAGAAGCCCGCTTCAGTTTTGCCTTCGATGAGGAGCCGGTTACCCATATTCAGAGATGATGATACCTCTTCGTACTTATCGAGGAGGCTGTCTTTGTAGTGGCCGGCCACGTAGCCGCCCACCGCCCCGACACCGGCCACCTGGAAAAAGGGAATAATTTCCTTCAGCCAGTTTTCCCCGGACATGCAGTCGGCATCGAGAAAGGCCAGGACGTCACCACTGGCGCTTTCCGCCCCGATGTTTCGGCAGGAGGCCGGCCCCTGCGACTCTTCATGGCGGATAACTCTGATGTCGGACGATGTAATAATGCTGGAAACTTCTTTTTTAGAGCCGTCGTCCACCACGATGACTTCGAATCGGTCCCTGGGGTAGTCTAGATTTTCCAGCGACAACAGGCACTCCCCGAGGTCACCGGGCTGGTCTCTGACCGGTATGACGACGGAGACCGTAGGGAGGTCTTCTATTTCGGCAATTCTCTCCAGCTTCAGGTATCCCTTCGCCACGAGAGACAGCAGGGCTTTTAGTATTTTCGCTCTGTCGAATCCGGGGTTCCGGGCAAGGAATTCGGAAATTGCGTCGCCGTCCCGGATGTACTCGATGAGCCGGAAAAGGGGCTCGTTCACGCGGAGAATCCGGATGGGCAACTGCGAAATCAGAAAATAGGTATGGGGATTTTCTTTCAGGAAGGTATTTGCCGCCAGTGAAAAGCCGAATTCTCTCATTGGCCTGCGACCGGTCGGATAACTCCTTCTTCTTTCAGGAGTTCGAAGAGATGTTCGGCCAGTTCCTCGCTGCTGCCTTGAAGTATCCGTCCCTTGCGTTTGGCGATGCCGCCCTCCAGCAGCTGCAATATCCGGTAAAAGGCCGGTAGAGAACTGTCCAGCGGCGGCGCATTCCTCGGGCGGGGCCGCGGGAAAGCAAGGTTGGTAACCGTGGTGGGGTCTTTTTTCAGTTCTTCGCTGGAAATACCTAGGTCGGCGGGAGAGAGTCGCGTTATTTCCGCCCCCTGACTCTCGACGAGCCTGTCCAGGGAGGCATAGGGCAGCTTTCCCTCCCCCCTGACCGTGATAACGGCGGGCAGAGGGCACTGCACCCGTTCCCGTTCCCCCCGGCCGATATCCCGGGTGAGACGGAGTCCGTGCGGTTCTTCGTCAAGTTCGAGGCTAACAACGTCGCCGACACAGGGCAGGCCGAGCCAGCCGGCCATCAGGGGACCGACCTGCCCGTTGGCGGTATCCAGGCTCCGCGCTCCCATGAAAACAAGGTCGGCGTCAAGGAGTGATACCGCGCCGGTCAATAGCCTGGATTTCTGGTAGGCGGATAATGCCGTGAGGTCTTCACTCCAGATGCGGATAGCCTTATCCGCCCCCAGGGAAAGGCCGTTTCTTAAGTAGCTTTCTATCCTCTCCGGGCCGATGGAGATGAGGGTGATTTCCACCAGCGTTCCTCCGCCCGGGGTCTTGAGTCCCAGCGTCATATTCAGGGCGGCGGCATCATTGGGGTTCAGCCGGAGGGGCAGCCCCTCCCGGAAGACGACCCTGTTTCTCAGGCCGGAATCCAGGCTCAGCGCCGGGTCGATAACCTCTTTTAAACAAACGATAATTTTCATGTCCGTTCTTCTAAGTAAGCCGATAGCAGACGCCGTAGCCGCCGCGCGGGTAGCTCCAGTCCAGCGCTCCTTTATCGCAGACGACGTAGCAGGTGCCGCACTCCAGGCAGGTCTCGTATACCACGCTCAATAGCTTCGTTGCTTCATCCCACGTATAGCAGTTGGCCGGGCAGGACAGGACGCAGGCGCGGTGGTCGCAGGTCTTACAGATTTCTTTGTCGACGATGATATGGGGCTGTTCGTCAATCTGGAACTGCGTCAGTTGCTGTAAATTCTCGATATTCATAACAGCGCCCTGCCTATTTTGATACCGTCGGTTATAGCGTTTTTAAGTCCTACCTGTTTTTGAACTTCCTTCCGGGCGAGGCGCAGGAGCTTCGACCGGGGCACGCCATCGACCCGGTAAATCTTATCCATGATGTCGGCGAGGACCTGCGGATATGTCTGGAACAGGCGCTCCGAATGCATCATGCCGACCGCGTTTTTGAAGGTCTTCATGTCTTTAATAATAAAGCTTTCGTCCAGCTTCTTTTTATAAAGCGACAGTGTCCGGGCGGAGAAGTCGCCGATTTCCAGGGCTCTGATAGCCGTCTCGGCCGCCAGCACGCCGGAGGTCATGGCCAGGTTGATGCCCTCCAGGTTGATGCCGTTGGTATAGCACAGCCCGGCGGCATCCCCGGCGACCATCATGCCGTCCGTATAGACCCGCGGCATCGCCTTAATCCCGCCTTCCGGGATAAGGTGCGCCGAGTATTCCAGCGGCACGGCGCCCTTGATGAGCTTCCTGACCTGCGGGTGCTGCAGCAACTCGTCCAGAACGTCGTATGGGGCCTTGCCCGAGGTCTTCAGAGAGCCGAGGTGCACCACCATGCCGACGGATATGCTCTCGCGGTTGGTATAGAGGAAACTGCCGCCCCATATACCGCCGGTCGCCCCCACGAAGCTGATATCCGCCCCTTCGTCCCGGGCGAGGTGGAATCGCTCGTTGATGGTTTCTTCGGGCAGCCCCAGGAGAAGTTTGATGCCCACGCCCATGTCTCTGGCTTTAAATTCTTTGCGCAGGCCGGCCTTTTTGGCTATGAAGGACAGGACGCCGTCGGCGGCAATGACGATATTACTCCTGAGCTTGCCCTCCCGTCCCTTGATGGTAACGCCGGCGATTCTACCGTCTTTCCGTATCAGGTCTTCCGCCGTGCAGTCGGTAAGCAGTAAAGCCCCTTCCCTGACGGCCTCATCGGCGAGCCATCTATCGAAGGCCGGGCGGAAGACGGTGTAGCCGTTGTACGGCGGCCGTTCGAACCCCTCGTTTTCGAAGGTCAGGGAAACGGCCGAATCCGGCGTCATGAAGGCCAGCACTTTTTTATAGACGTGCCTTTCCAGGGGCACCCGTTCGTGAAAGTCTGGTAGCATTTCGTTCAGGACGGGGGTGTTGTGCAGCAGCCCGCCGAACATGCTCTTGGCGCCGGGGTGTTTGCCCCGCTCCACCAGGCAGACATTCAGTCCGGCGCGGGCCAGTTTCAGGGCCGCCAGGCTGCCGGCCGGTCCCGCCCCTACGATGATAACGTCAAAGTATTTCGCCATTGTCTTTCGCGCGCTTGATTCTTGCTATCAGTACCGGTAAAACGTCTTTAAGGTCGGCGGTAATGCCGACGTCCGAACTCTGGAAGATGGGCGCTTGGGGGTCGCGGTTGACAGCGACTATCTTTCCCGATTCCTGGATGCCGCCGACGTGATGGGTCGCCCCGGAAATGCCCAGCGCCAGGTAAAATTCCGGACTGACCACTCTGCCGGTCTGGCCTATCATGCGCTCCCGCTCTATTTTCCCCTCATCCACCACCGGACGGGTGGTGCCGATAGCCCCTTCGATGAGGCCGGCCAGTTCTTCCACCAGGGGTAATAGTTCATCGGTGACCGCCCCCATGCCGGCGGAGACGATGGTTGTTGCCTCGACGATGTCCACGGTCTGGAAATCGGCGGGGAGGTACTCTAGGTGCCTTGTTTCCATCGACTCCGCGGTCAGCCTCGGCTCGATAGTTAAAGCCCTGGTTATACGTGGTCTGTCAGGAGGAGCTGCGCTTAAGACCCCCGTGTTCATGGTTACCAGCATCGTTTTATCCGTCTGAAAGACGATTTCCTGGTAAAGCTGGTCTCCGTAGACCGAGCGATAAAACTGCGGGTTTTCCGGCCGGGAAAGCTCTATTCTGGCGCAGTTGGAAACCACCCCTGTCTCCAGGAGCACCGCCAGCCGGGGGGCCAGCTCTCTGCCGGCCGCCGTGTCCCCCATGAGAAAGAGCCAGGGGTTTTCCGACTGTATTTTCGGCAGCAGGGCGGCCGCGTACGCCCCTGCGGAGAAGTGCTTGAGCAGGGGGTCCTGGAATACGTAAGACCTGGCGATTCCGTACCTGCCGAGAACTTCCGAACAGTCCCGGGGCTGGTCCCCGAGAACCAGCGCCGTGACGGTGCCCCCGGCCTTTTCCGCAACATACCTGGCTTCGGTTAGAAGCCCGAGGCTCAATCTGTCTGTCTCTTCGCTATCGCCGTTTATCTCCGGCAGTACCCAGATATTTCTTATCCTGGCCACTTTTTATAATTTTCTCCCGGCGGTTAAATTATCCGGCCGATATTTTCGCCTTCCAGTATCGCCATGTCTATCTTTCGCGGCGCCACGCAGTCGCCGATACGATGCAGCTCTTTGACTTTGCCCTTGAGTGCTTTATAGAGTCCGTCCTCCACGCGATTGCCCAGAGCGTAGACGACCGAATCGTAGTCGCTGAAGGTCTGCCACTCGTTGTTGTAATAGTTCAGGCCGTTGACCTCCAGCCCCTTTATCTCCACGACGGCGAAGTCGGGTGTGAAGGTAACGCCTTTCTGCGCCAGGCGCTGGTGAGACAGGTACGAGTCCTGCGATGGCCCCAGCTCGGAGCCGATGGTCGGCGAAGATGTTACGATGTGTACTTTCCGGCCGCGCTCGGCGAGGAGTTCGGCGGTAGCCGTTCCCTGGTGGTGGCCGTCATTATCGATGAAGAGGACTCTCTCGCCCACGTCCTTCTCGTTGAGAAGCGCCTGCCAGACGTTAAAGATATTCGGGCCGTCCGCGCCCGGCAGCGGGCACTCCCTGGGCACCGAACCCGTGGCGATAATTACCACGTCCGGTTTCTGCTCCAGGATGAATTCGGCGGTGACTTCTTTATTCAGGACGATTTCCACGGGCAGTAATTTGAGCTGGTTCTCTTCGTTGCGGATAACGGCCCCGATTTCTTCCCGTCCAGCCCCCAGGGCGGCGATATTTACCTGGCCTCCCGGTTTATCCGCCTTCTCGTAGAGTGTTACCGTATGGCCGCGTTGTGCGGCAATCACCGCGGCGCGCAGTCCTGCCGGCCCCCCGCCCGCGATGAGCACCTTTTTCTTAATCGGCGCGGGCTTGATGGAGCCGGTGCCGCGTTCTTTTTCAAAGCCGATGTTCGGATTCTGAATACAGCCGATAGTCTGATTAAGGCCGACACGCCCGTAGCAGCCCTGATTATCGGCCACGCAGAGGCGTATCTCGTCGAGCCGTCCCTCCTTAGCCTTGTTAGCTATTTCGGGGTCGCAAATCTGCGCCCGCACCATACCAATCATATCGGCCTGGCCGTCGGCCAGCACCCTTTCCGCCATGACGGGGTCGTTAATCCGCCCGGTACAGAAAATGGGCAGCTCGACCACCTCTTTAATACCGGCGGCGAGGGGAATGGTGTAGCCCAGCGGGGAGTGCATGGAGGCACCCACCAGGTAGAGGTTATAAAAAGTCGCCAGGCTTAAATCGATGAAATCTATCTTATTACTGGCCTCGAAGCGACGCGCCATTTCCTTCGTGTCTTCGAGGGTCAGGCCGCCCTGCACCATCTCGTCGGCGCAGAGGCGTATCCCCAGCGTAAAGTCCGCCCCGACCGTTTTCCTGACCGCCGCGATAACCTCCAGGGGAAAACGCATGCGGTTTTCCAGGCTGCCCCCGTAATCATCGGTGCGCAGGTTGTTCAGGGGAGATAAAAACTGCCTCAGCAGGGAGCTGTGTCCCATCTGGAGTTCGATGCCGTCGTAGCCCCCTTCGCGGACGTGGCCGGTCGCCCGGCAGAAATATTCGATGACCTCCCGGATATCTTCTATCTCCATTTCCTTGGGCACTTCCCGGAACATGAAGTCCGCCACCGGGGAGGGCCCCCAGACCGGCAGGCGGGAATAAGAGCCGTCGCCCTGACCGCCGTTGTGGTTCAACTGGGCGAATATCTTCGTTTCGTACTCGTGGACGGCGCCACAGATGCGGCGGTAGCCGGGAACGACCTCCGGCTTGAAGGCATCGATTAGCTTTTCATAAGCGTGGTCGGTAGGGTGTACGGACTGCTCCTCCGATATTATCAGTCCGGCGCCGCCTTTAGCCCGCTCCGCCAGGTAATATACATGACGTTCGCTCGGCAGGTTATTCTCGGCGAAATTGGTCAGGTGGGAGGAAAAGGAAATGCGATTTGGCACGGTTATCCTGCCGATTTGCAGCGGTGAAAATAGATATTTAAATTGCCCGTACATATTATCTATCCCCTTCCGGTGATAGTATTACCTGCCTTCGAGCGGTGGTGCGGGTGATGCGTCCCGGCTCCAGTTCGCCAGGCATTCGGGGTCGGCGCTGTTGAGGTCGCGGCTGACGAAATAGGCTACGGCGGGACAACCGCCGCGGCAGCTATCGAAGCGCGGGCATTTCCGGCAGGCCTCGGGTTCCAGCTGACGGAAATATTTAAACGCCGCCGAGTTATCCCAGATATCCTTGAAGGTGGTCTCCCTCAGGCTACCTCCACAGAACTCCCTTTCCTGCATGAAGGCGCAGGGAAAAACCGAGCCGCAGGGGTCGATGCAGCAGGTCATCTTGCAGGCCCCGCACATGTCCAGCCCGAGGTGCCGTCTGCCGTCCTGGGAGATGGAGAAAAAGGAGTCGCCGGTGAGGATGGTGAGGTCGTCCCCGAGCCAGTCGGACAGCTCCCGCAGCTGTTCCGTGTTCAATCTCAGCATTTCCCAACTCTGGCGCGCCCGCCCCGAGGGACGGAAACGCGATACCCGCAAACTGGCGCCGTAAGAAACCGCCATCTCCTTGAGCCGGCGCAGCTGCATGAAATTCAGCGAGGTCACCACGGTATTGATGGAAAGGGGGATATCCCTACCGGCCAGGCGCTCGATGCCTTTAATAATGCGGTGGAACGTGCCCTCGCCGCGGATGCGGTCGTTGACCTCGGGCGTGGCTCCATCCAGGCTGACCTGCACGTTTACCAGCGGATTGCCCGTGAAACACTCTATGGCCTCGTCCGTGAGTACGGTGCCGTTGGTGCTGACGCAGGTAACGATACCCTTTGTATGTATGTACCGCAGCAGCGGGAGGAAATAGTCTTTAAGCAGCGGCTCGCCGCCGCCGAAATTGATTTCGAATACTTTAAGGGCCGCCAGCTGGTCGACAATTCCCCGGCACTCCTCAAAATCGAGCTCGCCGGGGGATTCCTGGCTGCTGTTGGAGAGGCAATGGACGCATTTAAGGTTGCACCGGTGGGTGATTTCCCAGGTTATATTTACCGGTGCGGATAACGGCCAGTCAGCGTACTTCATCAATAATCATCCTTTTTTTTGTAAGGCGCTCCGTCAGCCTGGGTAGCGCGCGCTCGATAATCTCGGCGGGGGTGTCGGTACGCCCGGCGATGTCGTTTATTATGCCGTCGAACGTCCAGGTGCCGTCGAAATGCTCGGGATAAAGCCAGTCGCCGCTGCGTACGAAGCAGACCTTGTGGCGCGTCTGCATGTAGAAAAGCAGCCCCCAGCTTTCCTTTCTTACCTGAACGTTGTCGGCCAGGCGGCAGGTCATGTTTAGTATACTCCGCAGATGCCGTCGATGCTGAGTTCTTCGATGACGATCTCCTCGATAACCTCGGGTTCTTCGACGGTCTGGCTCTCGTTTTTCGTGGTTGCCGCGGTCTCATTTTCCATTTGAATCTTAACCTTCTTTCTGTTCTTCCTAAAAGACGGGTGACGAACCCCGTATATATTTTACAATTATCAGGGGTTTCTCGCCACCCATCTAGTTTTTTCCTGTTGACTTTTCCGGCGCTGCCTATTGCCCGCAGCTTATACAATCGGTGCCTACAGGGCGCTCTTCAAAATGCCGATGCATTCATCGTAGTTGAACTCTTTGGGGTTACCCTGGCTGCAGAAGTCGTTGGAATATACTTTAACGATGTGGTCGAAGTCCTTCTCTTCAAGGCCGAACTGCCTGTTAAGCTGACCGGGAGTGATTTCCAGGTCTTTAAGAAGTTGTTCTATCTCGTAGAACCAGCGGTCGGCGGCTTCCCACTCGGTCATGCCGGTGGTATCGACGCCCATCGCGCGGGTTAAAGCGGCAAATTTATCGATGCAGGCGGGCTGGTTATATCTTTCGCCGGCCAGCATCATAACGGCGTTAATCCGGCCGTGGTGGCAGTCCGTGAGGGCGCTTATCTGGTGTCCTAGGCCGTGCACGATGCCGGCGCCCGCGCCGAAGCCGATAGCGATACCCCCCATGGTGGAAGCCCAGGCCATGCGCTCGCAGGCATTGTTATCCATGCGGTTATAGGTGAACTCCCGGAGGTTATTGTAGATAAGATCGTTGGCCCGCAGGAGCATGCCGTAGGAGTAAGGCCCCTGAACCTTGGTGACGAAGGCCTCGATGGCGTGTGCCAGAGCGTCAAAGCCCGTCCAGGCGGCGATGTCGCGGGGTTGCAGTCGGCTGAGCAGGGGGTCGACGACAGCCACGGTGGAATGGATGTTGGGGCCGCTGACCAGCACCTTGGCTTTAGCCTTGGTATTGGAGATAGCTGCCCAGGAGGAAACCTCGGCGCCCGTGCCGGAGGTGGTCGCCACCGAAATCTGGGGGATTGTGCAGGGCTTCATGTTTTTAATCGTTTCCTCGAAGGGAGGGTCGAGAAAAACGGTAAAGTTGGTGACGTCCTTGCCGCCGTTAGCGTCGATGACGCGGACGCACTTGCCGGTATCGATGGAGCTACCGCCCCCTACGGCTACCACTCCGTCGCACTGGCCCTCTTTGAACGTTTTGTAGGCTGCCATTATCTCGTGGTCTTTGGGATTGGAAGTAATTTTATCGTAGATTTCCGTGGCCACGCCGGCATGGTTGATTACTCCCTTTATTTCTTCAACGATACCGGTTCCCTTGAGCCCGGAGGTCACGATGAGGGCCTTTTTCATGCCGGCGCCTTTACATTCGTTGCCGATGGTTTGATAGGCTCCCCAGCCCAGGGCTATCCTGGGGATGGGGTTGGTGTAAACGATGGGAAACTCAAAAATCTCCTTATTAATCACGGTTTTCCTCCTTTTCTTTTCTCTCCAATATTGTAGTCCATAATCGCGAGAATCATCAAGAAACCCGCAGCAACACCTTGATATTGGCGTCCTTGTTTTGAACCAGTTGCTCGAATCCCTGTTCGGCAGCATCTTTAAGGGGAACTACGGAGGTAATCAGGCCGCTGGGGTCGATTCTTTTATCCGCCAGCAAATCGATGGCCGTCCTGCCTTCGTGGACGTAGATGGAGCTGCCCACGAGCATTTTCTCGGTGAAGGTGATGGTGCTGAAGTCGAAGTTGCCGGGTTTTTCAAAAACCCCGGTGATGACGGCGATGCCTCCCCGGCGGGTGAGCTCCACGGTAAGCTGGGGAGTATCCGGGTAGCCGACGCATTCGATAGCGGCATCCGCTCCGGGTCCGCCGGTGAGCTTCATAAATCTCTGGATGGGACTACCTTCATTGAGGTAAATAACGGCGGTAGCGCCCAGCTTTTCGGCCAGTTCCCCCCGGCCTTTATGCTTGGCGACGAGATAAACCGCAGCAGCGCCGGCGGCGCGTGCGGAAAGCAGGGCGCAGAGGCCGATAGCCCCGTCCCCGACGATGGCCACGGTGTCCCCGGGGCTTACCTTCCCCTGCCGGACGGCGTGAAGGGCCACGGCCAGCGGCTCTACCAGCGCGCCATAATCGTCGGACACTTCGTCGGGGAGTTTATAGCAGGCATAAACCGGGGCGACGAAATAATCCGCCATGCAGCCGTCGGTGGAGAGTCCGGTGAATCCCTGGTTGATACAAAGGTTATACAGTCCCTTTTTGCAGCAATAGCATTCCCCGCAGTAGTAATAGCCGACGCCACTCACCCTGTCCCCGACCTTGAAATCTTCGCCCCCTTTTCCCGCCGCCGCCACCCTCCCGGAAAACTCATGCCCCAGAGTCAGGGGGGCTCTATCCGGGGGTATCATGTGGGGGCCGGTGGCGTATTCTTTAAGGTCCGTGCCGCAGATGCCGGCCAGAGCCACCTTGATTTTTAGTTGTCCCTCCTTGGGAGAAGGTTCCGGGACTTCTTCATAACGCAGGTCTTTCTGGCCGTACCAGCGTAGCGCTTTCATAGGACACACTCCCGGTAATTAGCTGTAATTATTTGTGGGGATACCAAGTTATTATTAAAGAGTGAGGGTGATTTGTCAAGGATGGGGGTGATTTATTATTCTGTAAGCGTCTGCAAAATAGCCACACCGCACTCAAGCTGTTATAATGAACGAAAAAGAAAGCGGTGCGGGTTATGGAAGAAGTCAACATCGGGCAGATAAAAGATGCTGCCCTTAAGGTAAAGGAAAACGTCGAGCGGGTTATCGTGGGCAAGAGCGAGGTGGTGGAACTGGCGATTATCGCCCTGCTCTGCGAGGGGCATATTCTCATCGAGGACGTGCCGGGGCTGGGCAAGACCGTCCTGGCGAAGTCGCTGGCAAAATCTCTGGGATGCAGCTTCCGGCGTATTCAGTGCACGCCGGACCTTTTACCCTCGGACATCACCGGCACCTACATTTTTAACCAGAAAACGTCCGACTTCGAGTTCCGTCCCGGGCCGGTAATATCTCAGGTAGTGCTGGCGGACGAGATAAACCGGGCCACCCCGAGGACGCAGTCGGCCCTGCTGGAGGCGATGCAGGAACGCCAGGTCACCGCCGAGGGTGAGACCAAGCCGCTGCCCCGCCCCTTTCTGGTCATGGCGACACAGAATCCCATCGAGCTTGAGGGCACTTTCCCCCTCCCCGAGGCGCAACTCGACCGCTTCCTCATGAAAATCCAGATGGGTTACCCGTCGGCCGAGGACGACCGTCTCATTTTATCGCGTTTCCGGCAGTCCGACCCGCTGGAAGAGTTGGAGCCGGTATTATCGTCCGACGACCTTCTGAAAATGCAAAAAGCCTGCCGCGAGGTGCACGTCGCCGCCGACGTGGAGGACTATATCATCCGCCTGGTCCACGCCACCCGCGAACATGCCTCGGTGGAGCTGGGGGCCAGCCCGAGGGCAATGCTGGCGCTTTACAACGTTTCGCAGGCCCTGGCCGCGCTCAGGGGCAGGGCTTTTGTCATCCCGGACGATGTAAAGTACCTGGCGACTCCCGTAATGATTCATCGTATCATTCCTAAGGCGGAGAGTCGACTCCGCGGCCAGAAAGCCGGGCAAACCCTGAAAGAAATAATGGATTCCGTATCCGTCCCGGTGGAAGAGGAACCTGCCGCCGGAGAAGGATAGGCGATGCGCGGCGATTACTGGCTTGTTCTTGCTGCCTTGGTTCTCATCATCAGCCTGGCAACGCACCAGGTACCGCTCGTTTTAATTTCCCTGCTGTTTCTGCTGGCCGGCGGCGTGTCGCGACTGTGGAATCGCTTTTGCCTTCATCGCGTCGAATACCGGCGTCGCCTGAGCCATACCCAGGTCTTTTTCGGTGACGAAATAGTCTATGAAATTGAAATCACCAACCGGAAGCCCCTGCCGCTGCCGTGGCTGAAGGTGGAGGACGAACTGCCGGAAAATGTAGCGTTACTGAAGGGTAAAGCCACCGCCATCCATGATGACCGCGTCATGCTCAGTAACATGTTCCCCGTCAATATGTACCACCGGGTGACACGGCGCTTCCCGATGCGGTGCCGGCAAAGGGGCAGTTTTATCTTCGGGCCGACGTATATAAGCTCCGGCGACCTGTTCGGTTTCTTCCGCCGTTATATGAATATTGATAAGCTGGACTATCTCCTGGTGTATCCCCGGCTCGTCCCGCTGGAAAAACTGGGTATACCTTCCCGGCAGTTCTTCGGCGATATCCGGCTCAAGAGGCACCTTTTCCAGGACCCGGTGCTTACGGCCGGGGTCCGTGACTATCACACCGGCGATAGCCTGAAGCGGATACACTGGAAAAGCACCGCCCGACTCGGCAAGCTGCAGACCAAGATATATGAGCCGACGACCACCGTGGACATCAGTATCTTTCTCGACGTGCGTACCCTCCGGGCGCCCTTGTGGGGAAGCGTTTCCCAGCTCCAGGAACTGGGGATTATCACCACGGCATCGCTTTCCCAGCATGCCCTGAAGGGGGGTTTCCGCGTCGGCCTTTACGTCAACCAGATAACGCGCTTTTCGCAGGGTTTAATCAGGGTGCCCCACAGCCAGCACCCCGACCAGTTGCCGCGCATACTGGAGGCCCTGGCACAGTTGCATCAGGTCGAGGCGTTGCCGGTAGACCGTTTCATCCGGCAGGAAGCCCGCGGTCTCCCCTGGGGCAGCACTCTGGTGGTGATAGCGGCGCAGCCGCAGGATGAATTGCTGGCCACGCTGCTGGATTTGAAAAGGGTGGGACGCAGCGTGGCCCTGGTCAAGGTGGGCGGCGAGGCGCCGGAAGTGAGCGAAGGTAGTCTGCCCATCTACCACATCAATGACGATGTTGCCTGGGACCTGGTAAAGGAAATCGAACTGAAATAGACAGGGACGTTGAACGATTGGAATGAGTAGAACAGGTAAGTTCGACTGGCTGGCCGTTATATTTTACCCGCTGGCGGTAATTCTGATGGAAGCCTTCTGGATATATCCGTGGCTGGTCTGGCTGGGAGGCTGGCCTATTTACTCCGAGCAGCGGCCGGTGTTGAGCCTTGCCAGCGTTATCATCGTCCTGGCGGTTTCCCTGCTGGTTACCAGGGTAGTCCTGCGGCAGAAATGGCCGATGTGGACCGCCCAGAGTGTTATTGTCGGCGGCGGTTTGGTTGCCATTTTACTGGCGCTGGGCGTCGAATATTCTGAAGGTTACGGATTCCTCAGCGGCGGGTGGTTCGCTCACGCAGGGCGGATATTGTGGCACATCTTTGAAAACACGCATACCATTGTGGCAGCCCTGCCGGTGCTGCTGTACCTCTGGTGGCGGGGTATTAACCTGGGACAAACGACGACCTATTTCAAAGACATCTACCGCTCCTTTTTACTGGGCATGGTGGCTCTTATCGTATTGATTATCATCTGGCAAATCAGCGCGGGGTCGGACGATTTCGTGGCGCTGGGGGCTGACGTCGGACTGAACGTTATCGCCTTCTTCTTTTTCGGCCTGATTGCCATCGCTGTCTGTCACCTCTATACGATGCGTAGCACGATGCCGAAAGAAGAAGCGGCGCTGACCTCGGTCAAACGCTGGCTGCCGATAATGCTGGGCCTCGTCGGCAGCATGGCCGTCGTCAGTTTCATTGTCGCCAGCGTTTTCTCAGAAGAGTTTTTTACAGCCATAGGACACGGGGCCGGGGTTTTCTTCGGCTTTCTGGGGAAGATATTTAACTATATCCTGATTCCCTTTAATTACGTGTTCGACGCTATATTCTGGGTGTTGCGGTTTTTATTGGAGCTGATAAGGAGCGACCAGCCGTTCCAGCCGGAAGGTTCCGGCAACATGTCTTTCCCGGCAGCGACTACGGTTACTCGGGGTGACCTGCCGGAGGCGGCGGTACTGGCGATTAAGTGGGTAGTGATAGCCGTAATTGTCGCGGTGGTGATTTTCATCCTGGTGAAAGCGATATCCCGCATTACCGCACGGCGTTCCCGGGAGGATATAGAGGAAATCCACGAGTCGCTATGGAGCTGGCGTGGCTTCAGGGACGACCTGGCGCTGCTGTTCAGTATGATGGGGAACAGGTTCAAAAGGAAACGCACGCCGGTGGTGCCGCAAAAGCCCCTGGATGACGATACGTCACGCCGACTGAACATCAGGGAGATATACCGTCACTTGCTCCGGGAAGCGGCCCGCTCCGGGCTGGCCCGCCGCCGCCATGAAACACCCGGCGAGTACTCCGGCCGTCTGGAGAAGTCTGTGCCCGACGGCTCCGAGTCGCTGGAACAGGTCACCGACCTTTATATTAACGTGCGTTACGGTGAAACCAGCGTTCCGGAAGAGCGGGTGGATAACGCTAATGTATTGTGGCGGGCTCTCCGGGGGCTGCTGCGGAAAATCAGGGGAGCTTAGGGGATATCGGCAGTTCAACCCTGAAGCTAGAATTAAAGTACCATCGACTTGATATATGATGGAGGTAGCTATGGAGACAGGTTTTATCGGCATCGGGCAAATGGGCAGGTATATGGCCGGTCACATCCTGGAAGCGGGATATAGTCTCACCGTCCACGATTTGCGGAAAGAGGCGGCCGCTCCGCTGCTGGAAAAGGGAGCTAAATGGGGCGATACACCCGCGGCCGTGGCGGCGGCAAGCCGGGTGGTTTTTACCAGCCTGCCGACCCCCGGAAGCGTTGAAGAGGTGGTCTACGGGGCAAACGGCCTCAGGGAAGGCTGGAAGGAGGGGGATATTTACGTGGACACGAGCACTAACTCTCCTTCTCTTATCAGGAGAATAGCCGGAGATGCCGGGACTATGGGGGTAAGCGTGCTGGACGCCCCGGTGAGCGGCGGTACGAAAGGGGCCGAGGCGGGCACTCTGGCTATCATGGTCGGGGGGGACCCGGCTTCTCTGGAAAAGGTTCGGGCGGTCCTGGAAATCATGGGCCGGAAGATATTCCCGGTGGGGGAGGTCGGCTGCGGTAATGTCGCCAAACTGGTCAATAACATGATTTCGCTGGCCTGCAACTCAATCTCCGCCGAAGGCTTTGTTCTGGGCGTTAAGGCCGGTATTATCCCGCAGGTGCTCTGGGATGTAATCACGGTGAGCACCGGGAATAACTGGTGCCTGCAGCAGTATCCCGGCACCACTTTCAGGGGCAACTTCGAACCCGGATTCAGGGTCGACCTCGCTCATAAGGATATCGGCCTGGCCCTCGACCTGGGTAAAGAATACGACGTGCCGCTTCCCGTGGGAATCGCGGTGCAGAAGGACCTTGACGATACCATGGCGGCGGGCTTCGCGGACAAAGGGGTTGATGCGGTAATACTGCCTCTGGAAGAGGCAACCGGGGTGGCGGTGCGTTTGCCCGAATAGTAGAATAAACGTATCTTGGATTTCAAGGAGGGAAAATGATAGTCGTTAACAGCGATAGCGTGGAGTCCGTCCCGACTCAGGATGAAATCGTTAAAAAAGGGCCGGTCAGCCGGAAGGCATTGATTGATGCCGCCGACACCGGCGGCTACGGAATACTCCTGGTAACCTTCGGGCCTGGGGCCAGGCTGAACTTCCATACCCATACCTTTGAGCAGATTCTCTACGTCACCGGGGGCAAGGGAATCGTGGCCACCCGGGAGGAGGAGAAGGTCGTCACGCCGGGTGCGGTTGTCTTTATACCGCCGGGCGAGGTGCACTGGCACGGCGCCACCGCCGACTCCTCGTTTACTCATCTCGCCATACAGAAGCCGGGGATAAAGCTGGCTCAATAGCAGTGTAATCGGGGCGCTGCTGGGTAATCACCGGACAGTTCGCCGTATTTACTCACCATTGGACAAACCTCGGGATGAATACATGGGCTTAAATAAAGATTAGACGAAGCTGAATATCTTGGAAAAAGTTCTACCTCTTATCCTGCACAGCCTGTGTTACGCTATAGCCCACTACTCTTAAAAACCGCTATGGTCAGTATTTCCCTTCCATACTGCCTTGTCTACGTGATCAAAGAGACTTACCCTCCATCAATTGACAATGGTGGAACAGCGATATATGATTTTGCCAGATTAATAAGGGAGGAGGATATCGGAAAATGGCAGGAACGAAATACGGTAAGCATTTGATAAAAGCCCCTTTTGAACTGGACAGGGGAGGGACGGGGTTGCACGTTCTCAGTTTCGCCGCCGCCGCATACGGGGTCAAGGCAACCTGGGTTTTATTACCCGTTATCAAGCCCTCCACCGGCGAGAGTCTGCCGACTCATAGCCATGATTTTTTCCAGTTTATCAGCTGGTTCGGCGCCAACCCGGAGAATATAGGAGAGTTTGAGGCAGAAGAATATATCTGTCTGGGTGAGGAGCAGGAAAGACATACCGTCACCAAGCCCACCGTTCAGATTCTCCCGCCGGGGACGCCGCATTGTCCCGGCGGATGGCTGAGAGTCGATAAACCTGTTTATCACTTCGATGTTTACTTCGCCGATGACTATGTGAAAAAGGACACGGTCGTACCCGACGTACCCGGTCGTAGAGAGCCGGGAACAAAATACAGTAAAAACTTCGTCCCGGCCAATATTGCCCCGGCCCAGCACGGGCCGCCGGTACCGACTTTCAACTTCTCCGCCGCCGAATACGGAGTCGATGCGGGATGGATTCTGGTGCCCGTTCTGGAACCGCGAATGTTTATGGATAAACCCCATAAACACGATTTCCACCAGTTCTTCTGCTTTCTGGGGAGCGACCCGGCGGATATACGGAAGTTCGACGCCGAAATCGAGGTATATCTGGGCGAGGAAGGCGAAAAGCATGTCATCACCACCCCCACGGTTCTCCATATCCCCCCGGGATTGATGCACTGTCCGATGGAATACAAGAGGGTCGGTAAACCCGTTATGCACCTTGATATTTACTTCGCACCCAGGTACGAAAGAATACTGGCATCCAGATAGTTATTATCATGCCGGGGCTGGCCGTCCGGTAAGCATAGGACATATTTTTATACTTCTGGAGGCCGGGAACTCGAATCAGGAAGAATTATTTGATTTTGCCAGGATGGAGAAAGGAGGCAGATATGATTGCCGAAGATAAGCTGCTAAAGTTGGTTGGTGCCGGCAACCTGGACCGCGAGCCGGCGGCGCTGGAAGAATATTCCCGGGACATGAGTTTCGTTAACGCGATAAAGCCGGGGTGCGTGGTCAGGCCGCGAAATACGGCGGATATCGAAAAGATAGTAAAGCTGGCCAACGAGACGCTGACGCCGCTCGTGCCGGTAAGCTCGGGGCCTCCGCACTTCCGGGGCGATACCGTCCCCGGCATCGGGGGCGCTGTCATCGTCGACTTAAGCGGCATGAAAAAAATTATCAGGGTCGACCGCGCCAACCGGGTGGCGATGTTCGAGCCGGGCGTAACCTTTAGCGAGTTGATACCGGCCGTAGCCAGGGAGGGGCTCAGGCTCAATATGCCGCTGCTGCCGCGCCGGTCGAAATCCGTTGCCGGCAGCCTGCTGGAGAGGGAGCCCGTGGTAATGCCCAAGTATCACTGGGATATCGGCGACCCCCTGGCCTGCGTCGAGGTGATTTTCGGCACCGGCGATATGTTCCGGACGGGCGCCGCCGCCGGGCCGGGCACGCTGGAAGAACAGTGGGACGCCGGAGGCGCCCAGAAGGAGGCGGCGGGGCCGTCGGCCTTTTCCCTGTACCGGGTTATTCAGGGCGCCCAGGGAACGATGGGTATCGTAACTTGGGCTTCGGTGAGATGCGAGCTTATCCCCGCACTCGAAGAGCCGTTTCTGATTGGTTTCTCGAAGCTTGATAAGATACTGGAGATGGTTCACTGGCTGATAAGGCTGCGACTGGTCAACGAGTGCTTTGTGCTCAACAAAGCCGGTCTGGCGGCTATCATGGCGAAGAAATGGCCCGGCGATTACCGGGAGATTAAGGACATCCTGCCTCCCTGGGTGCTTTTCTTCAACATCGCCGGCTACGAATATCTGGCGGCAGAGAGGGTAAGCGGCCAGGTAGCAGATATGACGGAGGTAGCCCAGCGGGTTGGACTGGAACCGGTACGGGCCATCGGTGAGATACCGGCTTCTGAGGTGTTGAAAACGGCCCAACGCCCCTCCGGCGAGCCGTACTGGAAGCTCCGTAATCAAGGGGCCTGCCACGATATATTCTTTTTAACCATCTATGACAATCTCCCCGGTATCATCGACGTCATGTTTGATGAGGCTCACGCTATGGGCTACCCGACTTCCGAAATGGGTATTTACCTCCAGCCGATAGTCCAGGGCACCAACTGCCATGTCGAGTTCAACCTGTTTTACGAACCGGAAAACCAGGGAGAGACCGCACGAATCAAAGAGTTGTCAGACCGTGCCGTAACGAGCCTGATGGCTGAAGGGGCGTTCTTCTCGCGGCCTTACGGTACCAGCGCCAGGACGATTATTAACCGGGACGCTGCCACCGTGGCCGCCCTGAAAAAGGTAAAGTCCGTACTTGACCCCGGCCATATTATGAATCCGGGGAAACTGTGCTTTTAATGCCAGTTAAGGGAGGGAAATAAATGGCGCTGGAAGACTATAGAAGCGATATGGAAATGTGCTGCCGCTGCTCGATTTGTAAATTCGTGCCGCTGGAAAAGCTCAAGGAAATGCGGCATTCGTATGTCTGCCCCAGTATCGCCAGATACAACTACCACACCTATTCCGGCGGCGGCAGGATGGGCATGGGCATAGCTATGCTGGAGAAGGAGCTCGAATATGACGCCAGGCTCCTCGACGTAGTTTATAACTGTCAGATGTGCGGCGCCTGCGATATCTCGTGCAAGTACGCCATGGACATGGAGGTGCTGGAGCCGATAAATGAAATCAGGATTAAATGCGTCGAGGATGGCCACACCGTCCCGGCCCTCGATAAAGTCATTAATAGCCTGCGGAAACAGGGCACCATGATAGCGGGGTCTAAAGACGAGCGCGGCAGGTGGTCTGAAGGGCTGGACGTGAAAGATATCGCCGCGCAGAAAGCTAAGGTCGTCTATCACGCCGGATGCCGGGTCTGCTACGACGAAGATGCCTGGCAGGCGGCCCGGGCTTCCGTGAAACTGCTGAAAAAAGCGGGGGTCGACGTCGCCATTGCTGGCAAAAACGAGTCGTGCTGCGGCGGCCGGGCTTACCAGATGGGCTATCGGGAAGACTTTTTAAATCAGGCCAAAAAGAACATGGAGTTGATTAAGAAATCGGGAGCTGAAATACTCGTAACCGGCTGCGCCGATTGCTATCACGCCTTCAAGGTGCTCTACGATAAGTTCGACCTGAAGGGCGACCTTGAAGTGCTGCATGTCACGGAATACCTCGCCCGGTTGATTGCCGGGGGCCGGCTGAAACCGACCCGAAAGGTTAATATCGAGGTCACCTATCACGACCCATGCCATCTCGGCCGGCTGGGAGAGCCGTACATCCACTGGGAGGGGAAACCGGTCCCCGGACACATACGCATCTTCGACCCGCCGAAAGAGTTCCGGCGGGGCACTTACGGCGTTTACGAACCCCCGCGGGACGTCCTCAGGAGTGTTCCCGGCTTAAAGCTCGTCGAGATGGACAGAATTAAGGAATATGCCTGGTGCTGCGGCGCCGGCGGCGGCGTTAAAGAGACAAACCCCGATTTTGCCGCGTGGACGGCCGCAGAGAGAATAGCCGAGGCTGAGTCCACCGGGGCCGGGGCTATCGTGACCGCCTGTCCCGGCTGCGAGCGGAACCTTAAGGACGCCGTCAGAGAAAACGGGAGCACCCTCAGGGTATATGATATTGTCGAGCTTCTGGAGAAGGCCATCTAAAAAGGAGATCATCAGTCATGGCTTTGAAGAGAGACCTTTATAAAGCGCTGGAAGACGTGGTTGGGCCGGAGAATATCTCCGAAGCCCCGGTGATACTGAATTCTTACGCTCAGCGGGGGAGGCCCAGGTTTGAAGCCGTGACGCTTCCCCATACCACCGCGGAAGTCCAGGCTATCGTCAGGCTTTGTAACCGGTTCGGGGTGCAGTTTAAGGCTTCGAGTTCGGGTTGGGGAGCCTACGGCGATGCCGGCGGGCCGGGCGTCGTTAAACTGGACTTGAGGAGGATGAACCGTATCCTGGAAATTAACGAAAAAAATATGTACGTGGTAGTTGAACCCTACGTTATTTACGCCCAGCTTCAGGCCGAGTTGATGAAAAGAGGCCTGAACTGCAATATCACCGGGGCCGGCAGCAACTGCTCGGCGCTCCCCCTGGCGGCCCATCAGGGGATTGGGCATCTGAGTGTCAGCGGCAGCTACGGGGAGAGAAATCAACTGGCCCTGGAATGGGTGACCCCCGAAGGCGATATAGTCAGGGCGGGTTCGCTGGGGTTAATAGGTCAGTGGTGGTGCGGCGATGGCCCGGGCCCGTCTCTAAGGGGCATTATCCGGGGTAACGTGATGCCGCTGGGGGGACTCGGCGTCTATACCAGGGCGGCCCAGAAAATTTATCACTGGCCGGGGCCCGCCACGTTTCCCATCGAAGGGGTTTCGCCGTATTACCGCCCGGGCCGGATACCGCCGGGCTTTATGATAAGGTACATCTCCTTCCCGTCGCCGGAAAAGTTAAATCAGGCGGCGCAGAAGGTCGGGGAAAGTGAAATAGGGTTCATCTTAATGGGCTTCAACCCGGGCATGATATCGGCAAATATCGCCACGAACAACAATGAAGACCTTGCTTATATGAAGCAGTTTACCGATTCGGTCCAGGGGCCGGGATTCTTAATCATCATGGCCGGCAACTCTCCGAACGACACCGAATATAAAAGGAAGACATTACAAAAAATCATGGAAGATTTTAACGGTAAGCCCCTGGAAGCGGTCGAGGACCCCGAAAACGCCGGCGGTTTCATGTGGCGTTTCATCAGGGTCACCAGCTCAATCAGAGAGGTAGCCCGGGCCTCGGGAATCTTCGCCGGGGAGGTCGGGGGCACCGATGTATTCTATCTCATGCATCAGTACATTCTGCGTTCAGCCCCGGTCAAACAACGCTATATTGACGAAGGAAAGCTGTTGGCCGACGGCACCGACCCCTTCGTGCAATCGGTCGAGCACGGGCACGCCGGCCATGCCGAGCTCCTTATCCGGTTTAACAAGCAGGACCCCGAATCGATGAAGGTAGCCGCTGAGATTGGACGGTTTGCCAATAAGACGGCGGTAGAGGGGCACTTCGGCGTACCGGGACACGTCTGGGGCGATGCCGCTCACGACCAGTACGGCCCGCACACGTCCGATTACCATTTATGGCTGAGGAAATTTAAGAAGACGTTCGACCCCAAAGGAGCGTCGGAATCTACCAACTATATCACGGCGGACGATTAGACTTTACGCTAATATTGGCAATCGCCTAAACTTTAAGACAGGCCACCTCGTGGCCGTTACCGACGTCCCGCAACATCGGCTTTGTCTCGGTACACTCGGTAGTGGCCAGGTTGCACCTGGGGTGGAAATGACACCCCGCCGGCGGGTCTGCCGGGCTCGGCACTTCCCCTTTAAGCACGATGCGTGTCCGTGTCCTTTCGATTACCGGATTTGGTACCGGTACCGCCGAAAGCAACGCCTTGGTATAGGGGTGAAGCGGATTTGCGTAGAGCTCCCGCGAGTTCGTTATTTCAATAATACGTCCCAGGTACATTACCGCAACGCGATTGCTGATGTGCTGCACCACGGAAAGGTCGTGGGCAATGAAGAGGTAGGTAAGCCCCAGCTGTTCCTGGATATTTTCCAGGAGGTTGATTATCTGTGCCTGAATAGAGACATCCAGTGCCGAAACCGGCTCGTCGCAGATTATCAGGCTGGGCTGGCAGGCCAGGGCTCGGGCTATGCCCAGACGCTGACGCTGGCCGCCGCTGAACTCGTGGGGAACGCGGTCCATCATTGACGGGTCGAGGCCGACCAGCCTGAAAAGCTCTTCCACCCTTTCGTTATACTTGCCTCTCTCTGCCATGCCGTGAACTATCAACGGCATACCGACGATAGTACTCGCCGTTTGTCTGGGATTAAGCGAGCCGTAGGGGTCCTGGAAAATCGCCCCGACCTGGGAGCGGAGCGGCCGTATCCGGTCTTCCTTCATTTTGGATATGTCTGTACCGTTAAAGACTATTTTGCCAGCAGTAGGTTTATATAAGCGCAGTATACAGCGGCCGATAGTGGTTTTACCGCACCCGCTCTCCCCGACCAGTCCCAGGGTCTCGTTTTTTCTTATCGCGAAGCTTACATCGTCAACGGCTTTTATCTCGCCGACCTTGCGTCGCAGCAGCCCCCTGTTTATCGGGAAATACATCTTGAGGTTTAAAATATCGATGACACTCTGTTTTTGCGCTTCGTTCATGGTTTCTCCCGGATATCCGCATAACACGATACGTAATGCTGCCCTTCCAGTTGGGTCAGGGGGGGCCAGGGTTCCCGCCGGCATCTTTCCAGGGAATACTCGCACCGGGGCAGGAAGGCGCAGTTTTCCGGCATGTTAATCAGGTTCGGCGGCATACCTTTTATGGGAACCAGTTTTTTCTCTTCGCGTGTTTCACCCAGTTGCGGTACGCATTTCAGCAGGCCGATGGTATACGGGTGATGGGGGTTAAGAAATATATCATCGGAGAGGCCGGACTCTATGATACGGCCGGAATACATCACGTAAATCCTTTCGGCATAGCGGGCGACGACGCCGAGATTGTGCGTCACGATGACCAGGGCTGTGCTGAATTTGGTGACCATCTCCTGCATCAGTTCCAGGAGCTGTGCCTGCGTGGTGACATCGACCGCCGTGGTAGGCTCATCGGCAATCAATATTGCCGGATTGCAGGAAAGCGCTATCGCTATCATGACCCTCTGCCGCATGCCGCCGCTGAACTGATGGGGATATGCATCAAGGCGGTCTTTCGCATCGGGGATACCGACCAGCCTGAGCAGTTCCACAGCTCTTTCTCTGGCTGTCTGGGGTTCCATGTTAAGGTGAATCTCCAGGCTCTCGGTCAATTGCCGTCCGATAGTCAGTACCGGATTGAGCGAGGTCATCGGTTCCTGAAAAATCATGGCTATCTTGGCACCCCGGATGGAACTCATCTTTTCACCCTTGGCTTCGTACTGGAGCAGGTCCTGGCCGTCGAACATCGCCCTGCCGCTCATAATCTCTCCCGGTGGGGTGGGTATAAGCTGCAGGATGGAAAGCATACTGACCGATTTGCCGCACCCGCTTTCCCCCACCAGCCCTATTATTTCCTTCTGATTTACATATAAGGACAGGCCGTCGACGGCCTTAACCAGGCCCCGGTAGGAATGGAAATACGTCTTCAGATTTTCAACGGTCAATAAAGCTGCCATGGTAACTCCCTTAACAGGTTCCGTTAGTCTCTAAACAACTCCCCTTAGTTTCGGGTCAAGCGCATCCCTGAGGCCATCCCCGAGCATGTTGAAGCCAAAAACAACGAGCATGATGGCGATGCCGGGTGAAATAGCCAGCACCGGGCTGGTCATCAGGTATTTGTACCCATCGTTGACCATGCCCCCCCAGGCAGGTGTCGGCGGGGTTATGCCGATACCCAGGAAGCTGAGGCCGGCCTCCGCGAGGATGGTGGCTCCCAGTCCGATGGTAATCATTACCAGGAGCGGCGGGAACGCATTGGGAAGGATTTCCTGCAGCATGAGGCGCCGGTTGCTCATCCCCATGGCCCGTGCCGAAAGAACGTAATCGTTCTGTTTCACCGAAAGGACGACGCCGCACATCATGCGGCAGGGTGCCGCTAGCATGCCGATAGCCAGGGCAATGATGACATTTTTCATGCCTGCCCCCAGTAACGTAGCCACAAGTAGAGCCAGCAGCAGCATCGGGAAGGCCATAAGTGCGTCCATGAATCTCATGATTATATGGTAGAGTAATCCGCCGAAGTAAGCGGCGATAAGGCCGAGTGCTATACCGATGACCGAAGATATTCCTATAACGGATACTCCGATAATCAAAGAGGTCTGCGAGCCATAGAGAATACGGCTCAGGGTATCTCTCCCCAGGGAATCCGTCCCCAGGAGATGCTGGGCACTTGGCGCCTCCAGTTTATTAATTATATCCATCTTGTACGGGTCGTAGGGAGCCAGTAAAGGCGCAAAAATCGCCACGATTATCAGCAATACTATTATTACCAATCCGATAACAGGCAAAGGCCGCCCCACGAAGACGGAAATCATGCGCCTTGTCTCGCTGTAGTGCTGCGCTGCTTCTGACCAGCCAGGTTTACCAGCAGCCTTGCTACCGGCTTCTCTGTCTTCCGCCATCTCGGAACTCCTTAATCAAATCGTATCCTGGGGTCAAGCCACCCGTATGAGATGTCGACAATAAGGTTGGATATTACCACCATCACCGCAATTATGAGAGTACCGGCCTGTATGACCTGGAAATCCTGTTGCATCACGGATTGCGTCATCAACCTGCCGATTCCGTTTATGTTAAAAATTGTCTCTATAAGGACCGAACCACCGAAGATAAAGGCAACCTGAAGACCGATTACGGTAACGACCGGAATGAGCGCATTCTTGATGGTATGCCTCGTTATAATCAACCGCTCTCTCAGTCCCTTGGACCACGCCGTGCGAACGTAGTCCTGCTGTATCACCTCGAGCATGGAGGAACGGGTCAGGCGGGTCAGCGAGGCTACGGAAAAGAGAGAAAGACAGGCAACCGGCATTATTACCTTTTTCAGGCTCAGCCAGAAATCTTCGAATGGAGAGATATAACCGCTTACCGGCAGCAATCCTGCCTTTAGAGCCAGGAGATAAATGAGAATAATAGCTACCCAGAAAGCCGGCGCCGTGATACCGATGTTTGCCAGAAAAGTAACCAGCGTATCTATCCATGTCCCTCGTCTCAGGGCGCAAATAACGCCAGAAGCTATGCCGAGAACGGTGCTGATTATGAAGGCTAAAATCCCCAGATAAAGCGTTACGGGCATACGCTCGCGGATAAGATGCCCCACGTCCACATCGTAATATATTGACAGCCCGAAGTCGCCGGAAAAGATTCCCCCCAGCCAGTGGACATACTGCATCGGTAGGGTATCGTCCAGGCCGAACTTTACCCGCAGCTCCTGAAGCTGCTCCTCGGTTAGCTCCTGCATGTCGGTCTGATTAATATATATAATCAGCGGGTCGCCGGGTAAGAGACGTATAAAGAGAAAAATCATGATAGTAACTATCACGATAACAACAATGCCTATTAATATCCGGCGAATGATATATGCTGTCACACAGACCTCCGCCAATTAATTGGCGCCACTTGATTGTAGCTACTCGCTTATGCCTGTATCAAACGTATTAGGTTTAAACAAGCGTGCGCAATTATATTGATGAGATATCCTTCATACAGGGCTGGATGACGTACCGCGCACCCTTTCCGGTATACGCTGATACACCACCCAGCCCTATTTCCCATTCACTTACCGGGTTATTATTTATTCAACCAGATATCGTGCGGTGCCCAGTAACTCGTTACGTGATTAGCATGGTGTTCGAATCTGTGCAGATTGTCGTACATGGCAACCAGCGGAGCGTCGCCCTGATACGGAATGCCTATAGCCTCGTCATGGAGAATCGTTATGAGTTCCTTCAGTTGCTCCATGCGTTTGGCTTCATCCAACTGCGCAGTAACGGCATCCCATTTTTCCTGCCATCCCGGCGGACGGTAAAAGCTGACATAGTTGCTCTCGTCACCCCAGCGGCCCATGATACCTAGAAGAGTACCGACATTGGGGAAACCCGGGAAATAGATGCCTTCCCACCCCTCGCGAGGCTTGGTGAAGGCAGCTCCGAATTCCAGGATTTCCAGTTCGGTCTCAATGCCGACCTCTTTCAGGTATGTCTGTACGGCTACCAGCGTATCCCGGCGCGCCATGATATCTGATACCATCTTGGTGGTAAATCCGTCAGGATAACCGGCCTCGGCGAGTAACGCCCTGGCTTTATCGGGGTCATACTCGCGCGGCTCTATGTTCGGGACGTACCACGGGTCTTTTTTGGTCGCCAGCTGCGACAGAGCTTCGTAGTATCCCATGCCGATACCCTGCGCCATTGTCTTCCTATCAAGAGCGTATTCGACTGCCTCTCTTACCCTCTTATCGGCAAAAGGAGAGTCCGGATTATTACCATCGAGAAGGATGCTATGGAGGAAATACAGGTTTGGTTGGTAGATAGTAAAGCCTTCGGCATCCAGTTGTTTCGCATCAACGGGGTCGACATTCTCTATCGCTTGCGCCTCCCCTGCCCTGAAAGACATGAGACTGACGGTCAGATCGGCTATATTACGGATTTCTATGTAATCGAGGTAGGGCTTGCCTTTCTGCCAGTAGCCGTCCCATTTCTTGTATCTGACAAAGGTGTCCCTCTCCCAGCTATCAAAGACGAAAGGACCGGTACCGACACAATGCAGCTCTGCCATATTTTCCGCGGTGGCTTCCTTTGCCATAGCCGTCGGCGATGCCATCATACCGAGTGCGCCCTGTGCCAAACGCAGCAGAAACGTAGAGTCAATCTCTTCCAGATTGATTTGCACGGTATAATCACCCAGAGCATCGACCGACAGGACATTGGTGAGGAAAGCGGTACCCATGAGGTTCGCGTCGCGGATAGCTTCAATATTATACTTTACGGCTTCGGCGTTGAATGGTGTCCCGTCCTGAAACATGATATTCTCGTGTAACGTAAGCGTGATGGTCTTACCGTCGGCCGAGATGTCCCAGCCTGTAGCCAGCCATGGTTGCAGCTGTTCCTGCTCGTTGGTTAAAAGAAGCGGCTCTAGTGCAGGATAAGAATTCCGGTTACCGGCAATTCCCAGGTTATCGGCGATGGAACCTATCTGGGTTATGCCGCCGTTGTGATTCCAGATGAATGTACCGCCGTACTCTGGGCCTCCGGGTTCCGGAACCGGTGCGGGTTCTGGCTCTGGAGACGGCGCCGGTGCGGGTTCTGGCTCTGGGGCTGGTGACGGGGCCGGGGAAGGAGCTGGCGCCGGGGCAGGAGTAGGCTCGGCACTTGGCTCGGCACAACTACCCAATAGCAGGCCAGCTATTATAACAATCATTATAGGTAATAAAAATCGAATTTTCACTACGTGTTCCCTCCTTCACAGTACGAGGATGAGTCGGAAATAGATCGCCGAGTAAATAAGAGTTATATTTATCTTTAGAATTGATGCCTCCTTTCTACCGAACTGAGCGGATTTCTGAATTAATAATGTTTTATGATAAATATAGTTGGCTAACCTGTTCGCAGTGATTCCATGCGTTCTCTTCGTAAGTAATGAAAGTCTAGTTTATTCGTTTCGATTTGTCAATTGGCCGTAAGCTTGATTTTTGTAGCTGGTTATTATTATGTCGTTATACGATACGATAATCCAGACTTAATCTAACATTTCGCCAGGAAGTAATATGTAAAGATAGCGGGTGATTCCCCTCGCCGGTCCTTATGATGGTGTACTTATTTTAGGGCACAAAACGCTATATTATCACTCTTAGTCCGTTTTAGCCGCACCTTTGTGAAACTCCGGAGAAGTTATATTTTGTTGAGAGGGCAGAAAATATGTAGAATTACCATGCTTGGAGGAGTTCCTATTAGCTGGATGCAGGTGACATTTGCCTGAAAGGCAGGCCGTTTGGCGGAGGCATTTCACAGGTTTGATAACAAATAAGGTAAAGGGAGATTAGAAAGTGAGTTTACCGAGTTTATCATTGGAAGGCAAGGTGGCCATCGTTACGGGGTCCGGTGGCATAAGAGGGATAGGCAGGGCTACCGCTCTGACTTTTGCCGAGGCGGGTGCCGATGTCGCCCTGTTCCTCGCCACGGACGCTTCCCGTATGATTACCGGGCAGATTATCATCGTCGATGGCGGAGCGATGCTTGGGTGATATAACTTAGAAACCGCAAACTATAGGCAAATTGCAGTCTGAAGTGGAAGTTGGCGTTATCTATATGAAACCTTGAACCTAGGTCAAGGTTTCGAACCTTCTGCCTCATAACCGATTGGTCGTAGGTTCGAAATGACCTCCCCCCGTTATGTCGGGTCGGATTTATTTACCTAATTTGATATTCTATCTTGGAAATAATAAAATCAGGGTGTCGGTTGACCTAGTGTTTTGACACCCTGGTTCTTTCGAAAATCCCCAGGCAGGGTCGATCTCCCAACTTTGGCAGGTCGTGCAGGATAAAAGGTAGGACTTTTTCTCACGTATTTACTTTCGTTTAGCTTTGATATTTTCATATTCCGGGGAATCCTGAACATATTCGCTCGGATATTGGCCCTGAATTTACTGCCAGGGCATTGAGGAAATGACTTAACCGGCTGGGAGTGAAACCCTCTTTATTGAGCGCGGTAGTCACCGGGAGAATGGTTATATTCAGTCATTTAGTAGTAAACTGAGGGATGAATTACTGAACCGGGAGATATTCACAGCATTGAAAGAAGCCAGGATATTGATTGAGTATTGGAGAAAGGGTTATAATCACATTTGACCACATAGTTCTCTAGGTTATCGACCACCTGCCCTAGAAGCTATTATGTCGAAAATACTAATTTACCAGGTAGGCTATATTATCGGGGCAGGTCTACCATAATCCTTAAATAACAGAGGAGAGTAATTCAAATGGCGAAAAGAAAGTACGCACATCTGGTTAAACCCCTGAGTGTCGGCGGTATGGACACAGAGGTGATGAAGGGGCTTAAAATACCTAAGGGCGCTTTTGCCAACGGACCGGGAAATGCTGACAGCATCGTATGGCTGAACGGTAGAGACCACCTGGAAGGGCTGAATCTTAATTTTACCTGGGGATTCTATAGCGGCATCGGTGATTGGCACACCGGTCAGGACCCTCACACTCACCCCTACCCGGAATGTCTCGTTTTTGTCGGTCTCGACTCCGCCAACCTGAATTACCTGGGGGCGGAAATCGAGATATGCCTGGGTGAGGAACAGGAAGCGTACACCTTCGACGAGCCCACCGTCGTCATCGTCCCCGCCGGTATGCCCCATTGTCCGTTAACGACCAAGAGGGTGTGGAGCCCCAAGGGTTTCGGTTTTTACCTGGCATCTCTGGGCAACGTACCCACGACAACCTGGATGGGTGAGGGGGTATCGGAGGAGGCGATGAAGGCAATGCAGGAAGCGGCGGCAAAGAGCGGGAGACAGATACCGATGACCTCTTATGTTTCGGAGAAGAGGCTGAAAAAGAACCCGACAAAACCAACCGGTAAGTACGCGCACCTGATCAAACCGCTTAAAACAGGCATGGTAACGCAGCGGGGGAAAATGGTTCTTGACAGGTTGACGCCGGAGCAGAGAGAACAGTTTGATGAAATGGTTAAAACAGGACAGAAGCTGGGACCGGGAAATGCCGACCATCTTACGTGGATGTACGGTAAGGACCTGGAGGGACTGGAAATGAATCTCACCTGGGGGTTCTACAGCAAACCCGGTATCTGGCACCGCGGAGTCGGCGCACATGTCCATCCCACCGATGAAGTCTTGGTTTTCGCCGGCCTTGACCCGACCGATATTAATTATTTGGGGGCGAAGATAGAGATAGATATGGGTGAAGAGCATGAAAGGTATATCTTTGATAAACCAACCGTCGTCATTTGCCCTAAAGGATTGCCGCATAACCCGGTAGTAGTCAGATGGGTCGACAAACCCTACGCGTTCTATCTAATCGCTCTGGGTGGCGAACATAAAACCACCGCCGTAGACTAATGCTTTTAGTCGACCACGTAATAATACACTGTAATCATTAAATACCCAAGGAGGTTAATTAAAAAATGGCAAAGGGAAAATACGAACATCTGTTAAAACCTCTAAACATAGCAACAGTACCTCAGATGATGAGGGATGGCGCGGACTCGTTTAAAAACACGGGAAATGCCGACAGCATATACTGGTTGAACGGCAAAGAGCACCTGGAAGGGCTGGAGCTTAATTTTTCCTGGGGGTTCTATACCGGCCTGGGTAACTGGCACCCCGGCATGGATCCTCACATACACCCTTATCCGGAAGCCCTGGTATGGGTCGGCCTCGACCCTGACAACGTAGAATATTTGGGAGCGGAAATTTCGTATTGTCTGGGTGAAGAGCTGGAAGTACATACCTTTGACAAACCCTCGGTCGTCATCGTTCCCGCCGGTATGCCTCATTGTCCGTCGATTACTCAAGATGTGACCAATCCGATAGGCTACAGCTTTATGATATTTTCTCTGGGCGCCGAGCCTACGACAACCTGGATGGGGGATGGGATGACGGATAAGCAAATAGAGCAAATGCGGCAGGCGCAAGCCGAGGGCGGTAGAGGGCCGTCTATGGTGTCTTCTTTTTCGGAGAAAAGGATAAAAGTCACTCCGGAAACTCTGACGTATGGTCATAAGTACGACCATTTTGTTAAACCCCTTAAACCATTCTCGACGTCTCTGGATAAGTTGACACCCGAGGAAAGAGTACAATATGAAAAGGTAACTTCAGACGGTATGAAGGTTGGGCCGGGAAATTCGGGCAGTCTGGTATGGATGTACGGCAAGGATTTGGAAGGGCTGGAGCTTAACTTTACCTGGGGATTCTATAAGTCACCCGGTGTCTGGCATCGCGGACCAGGGGATTCAGATGGAGCACATGTCCATCCTACCGATGAAGTTCTGGTTTTCGTCGGTACCGACCCGAGTGATATTGATTACCTGGGGGCGGAAATTTCGATAGACATGGGCAAAGAACATGAAAGATATATCTTTGATAAACCAACCGCCGTCATATGCCCCAGAGGGGTGTCACATAATCCGGTAATTGCCAGATATGTCGACAGGCCCTATGCGTTCTTCGTGATTGGTCTTTCCGGCGAACACAAAACTACCTATGTAGATTGACTCTTTTTATTCCGGAGAATTGCTGAGCCATAGCCGTAAGGCCAGGCAAAAAGAATCAATTTGTTTATTGCCTGTGGGCTTTAATGTTATTTGGTAGGCTATAGTGTGATATATGCCGTACAGGTCTCGAACCTGCGACACCCTGATTAAAAGCCAGATGTCTTATTCTGTTTTGAGCAGGCCCTATCAAAAAGAGCCCATCAGTTGATTTCGCAACTCAAGATATAGATAGCTCGAGGATACCTTCTACTGAGGTGGCCCCCATCATTAGGACAGGATAGGGGCAATATTAAGATTGGATTCCGCTATCCTCAATAGGTGATGTCCGCCGCCCATACCTGGTTGGGCCGCGTTATCTTCATGCCGCCCGGCAGAAACCGCTGCAATTCGAGGTAATTCTGGTATGGAAACTCTCGAGGTTTGCCCGCAACAGGGAAGACTCGATAATCTACAAATCCCTTCTCAGGAAATAGGGAGTTCAGGTTATTTCAATCAACGAGCCTGTGGAAGATACCCCTTCCGGTAGGTTGCTCGAAGGAATAATCGAAGTCATAGACGAGTTCTATTCGGCTAACCTAGCCCAGGACGTGACCAGAGGAATGAGGGAGACAGCGTCGAGGGGCTTCTACCCAGGTGGGCCACCGCCCTATGGTTATAGAAGAGTAAAGGTTCAAGATGGAAGCGTTCAGAGAGTGAAGCTCGAACCTGATCCGGCGACAGCAACAGTCGTGGAGAGGATATTCAAAGAGTGCCTATCTGGCAAAGGCCTGATAGAGATTACCAGAGGTCTTAACGGAGATGGGTTAAGCACGCGGAAAAACAAAAAATGGAGCAAGACTTCAGTGCATACGATTCTTAAGAATGAGGTTTATACCGGAGTACTGATCTGGGGTCAACTTGCGAAGAAGCGGAATGGGGGAAATCATCTACCTCATATCCGTGTAGAAGATGCCTGGCCTACCATCGTTGGCCGAGAAACATTTGAGAATGTCCAAATGAAGTTGGAGGCGAGGGCTCCGAAAATAACTCACCCCCGAGTAATTCATAGCGAATACATCCTCAGCGGCTTGGTGCACTGTAAGAACTGTAATGCTGCCATGGTAGGCCATGCGGTGAAATCCGGGAAGTTCTTCTACTATATGTGTGGGAATGCCAGGAGGAGAGGACGCGGTTTATGCACAACTCCACTGCTTCCCAAAGATAGAATAGAGAATTTCGTTGTTGACCGAATCAAGCGGTATATCTTGACTGGAGAAAACCTTGAAGACCTGGTCAGACTGACGAATGAAGACTTGGCTCAAAAATGTGAGGGTGATAATGATAGGCTAGAGCTTATCAAGGCTCAGATACAGGAAGTAGAAAGTAGATTGTCAAAGCTCTACGATGCACTCGAAACGGGTGAATTCAAAGGCGGAGAACTTGCCCCGAGAATAAAGGCGCTCTTTGAGAAGAAAGAGGAACTCCAGCGAGCTAAGATTGAAGCAGAGGAGAATCTAAAGTATCACTCAATTGAGCTCGCGAGTCCAGCCATAGTCAATGAGTATATGAAAAGCCTGAGAGCGCTCTTAGAAGAGTCCTCGTTAGTGTCTAAGAAAGTCTTCTTACGATCTTTCGTAGAGCGTATTGAGGTAGATGATACTATTGTGAAGGTGATCTACACTATGCCGATGCCACCTGAGACCCCGCCGGTAGAGACAGTTGGAGTTTTACCTATTGTACACGACCGCCCACCTTTACGGAGTCGAACTAGCCTTTGCTGAGAACAGAGTTCGGAGGCTGACGCCAGCGGTGGCCTCATCGTGCAGGCCACGGAAAGGCTATTGAAAAGACTCTACCCAACCGGTCTTGTTTGGAATATCGGACAGTTCTAGGTATCGTCCCCTCTGGTGGAGCCGGGGGGATTCGAACCCCCTACCTCCTGCGTGCAAAGCAGGCGTTCTCCCAACTGAACTACGGCCCCGTCTTAACCTCAAAATTATAGCATATTTTTCGTTATTCCTGGTATCTTTTACCACCCGGACCGCCCTCATACCATTAGCAGCTTATCCCTTTAGTCCCCCCTTCCTTGTCACCCACTGCCTGTTGTTGCTATACTGGATATGTCGTTTTTTAAATCGGGATAGCTATGAATTACGAGACTATTATCGGACTGGAAGTCCATGCCCAGTTATTAACCAAAAGCAAAATGTTCTGCCGCTGCAGCGCCGATTACGCCAGCGCGCCCCCCAATACCCATGTCTGTCCGGTATGCATGGGTATGCCCGGCGTCCTCCCTGTTATCAACCGCCGGGCGGTGGAATACACCATTATGACGGCGCTCCCCCTCAATTGCCCGATCTCCGAATACACCAGGTTCGACCGTAAAAACTACCCCTATCCCGACCTTGTGAAAGGCTACCAGATTTCGCAGAGCGGTGCACCCATCAGCCAGAAAGGCTGGCTTAATATCGAAGTCGATGGCGAAACGAAGCGAATTGGCATTAATCACATCCACCTCGAAGAAGATACCGCCAAGCTGCTGCACCGCACCTCGCCGGACGGGGAAGACTACAGCCTGGTGGATATCAACCGCTCCGGCGTGCCGCTGATGGAAATCGTCAGCGAGCCGGAACTGCGCTCGCCGGAGGAAGCGCGGCAGTACCTCGTCAAGCTGCGCAGCATTTTGCAGTACCTGGGCGTCTCTACCGGCAACATGGAGGAGGGCAGCTTCCGCTGCGATGCCAATATCAGCATTCGGCCTATGGGCAGCACGGAACTCGGCCCAAAGGTGGAAGTCAAGAACCTGAACAGCTTTAAGGCGGTCTACCTTGCCATGGATTACGAAGCGCAGCGACAGCGTAAGGCCGCCGCCGAGGGCCGGAAGCTCGTCCAGGAAACGCGGGGCTGGGTAGAGGACAAGGGCAGGACCGTTTCCCAGCGCAGCAAGGAGTACGCCCACGACTACCGTTACTTCCCCGAGCCGGACCTCCCCCCGCTGACTATCGGACGCGACTGGGTGGAAGAGGTCAGGAAAAAGCTCCCCGAGCTGCCCGAAGCCCGGCGCGACCGCTTTATGGCTGAATACGGACTGCCCCGGTATGACGCCGATTTACTCACCCGGGAGAAAGCCGTGGCGGAATACTTCGAGGAAGGCGCGAAGGTTAACAACGAGGTGTCACCGAAAGAGGTAAGCAATTGGCTCCTCGGCGAGGTGAGTCGCATCATCAACACCGGCGATATCGATATTGAACAATTCAAAAAAAAGGTGAGCCCGCCGCTGCTTGCCGATTTGATACTGAGCTCGCATGGTGTCATTAATATCGCTACGGCCAAAACGGTGCTCGAAGATATGTTCAAAACCGGCCGGACTGCCGGTGAAATTATCAGGGAGAGCGGCCTCAGCCAGATTAGCGATACCGCAGAGCTTGAGAAAATAGTCGCCGGAGTGATAAACTCTAATGTACAGCCTGTCGCCGACTATAAAGCCGGGAAAGAGACGGCCCTCAAGTTCCTGGTCGGGCAGGTGATGAAAGCAACGAAAGGTCGGGCTAATCCGCAGCTTGTTAACGAAGTACTGAAGCAGAAACTAGCCGAAGACGCTTCGAGTTGAAGCCTGAATCCGGCAACTGGAGAATAAAAATGGAAACCTACCTGTATATAGCTCAGATAATCGTCGCCGTATCCCTGATACTGGCCGCCATGCTTCAGGTAAGGGGTGGTGGCCTGGGGGGTATTTTCGGCCAGGCGGACACGGTATTTCGCACCAAGCGTGGTGTGGAAAAAACCCTGTTTCAAATTACCATCGCCCTGGTGATTATTTTCATCATCCTCTCCATAGTGTCGTTGCGTATTACCGGCTGATTCACGGCGGGAGAATATGAATGCCGTTGTAACTCTTACCACTGATTTTGGTCTGGCGGATGCCTATGTCGCCGCCATGAAGGGAGTGGTGCTGGGTATCAACCCTCGGGCTCGCCTCGTCGATATCTGCCACTGCATTAAACCCCGGAATATCTCACAGGCCGCTTTTGTCCTGAGCACGGCCTGGGAATTTTTCCCTCACCGTACCATCCACCTGGTGGTGGTCGACCCCGGGGTCGGCACCGACAGGCAAGCTGTTATCCTGAGAACGCCACGGGCCGACTTCGTAGCACCGGATAATGGTGTTCTCAGCTACATTATCCAGGACTGCGCCGCCGGAGAGGTTGTTGATAACCGCCAGCAGCTGGAGGGAGCGGAAGCCTTCGCTATCACCGAATCGCGATTCTGGCGGTCGCCGGTCAGTCCCACCTTCCACGGACGTGACATTTTCGGTCCGGTGGCCGCCCGCCTTTCTCTGGGTACGCCGCCGTCCGCTTTCGGCGAGTCCGTAAAATCGCTCGCCGTTCTGCCGTTGCCTCGTCCCCGCCGCGCCCCGGACGGCACTCTGGTTGGAAATATCTTACATATCGATAGTTTTGGTAATCTGATTACCGACATCAAAGCCGGCAACCTTCCCGCTGACACCGGGGTGATAACCATCGAGGTGGGTAAAAAAACGATTCACGGGCTGAGTGTCACCTACGGCACGGCCGCGGGCCTGCTGGCCCTGGTTGGTAGCAGCGGCTACCTGGAAATTTCTCTGAAAGACGGTAACGCCGGGGCCTTTCTCCACGCCGAAATAGGCGATGAGGTAAGAATTACGGGCGTTAGTTAAGAAATAGTGCCGTTTTCAGGCTTGTAGCTATTGACAAATACGGGTGGGTTTGCTACGCTGCTAGGCAGGATAATCAAGGAGGTGCGGAAATGCAGGCATATTGCATGAAGTGCAGGAAGAAAGTAGAGATTAAAAATCCCAATTCGGTTACCCTCAAGAACGGACGCCCGGCGACTCAGGGTGTTTGCCCCGGCTGTGGCACCAAGGTATTTCGTATCGGCAAGGGTTAATATCACTGCGGCGCTCCTCCAATAACGATATTGTAACCGAAAACAGCATCATTTTCGTAACTCCTGTATTGCAGGTTATCCGATAGCGGGGCTGCTATATCCGATAACTTATGTCCGGCTGTAATAGCGTTGCGCGAGTGTGGTAAACTGCAATAGTAAACTGTGTTTTGAATAAAAAAGGAAGGCATGGTACGGGCTGTGCCTTCTTTTGTTAATTGAGAGTGTTTACTGGATTCCTGTCATTGCGAGTCCCGTTGAAGTCGGGACGAAGCAATCTCAAGCGGTATGTGTTACCTCTTCCTCTTCCAGACCGTCCCCTCCGGCTTGTCTTCCAGGGCTGTGCCGATTTCCCCCAGCTTTTTGCGTATTTCATCGGCCATCTGGAACTGCCTGGCTTTCCTGAGTTCTTTGCGGACTGATATCAGTAGCTTCATGATGGCGTCGGCATCGTCCGGCACACCGCCCGCCGCAATCCCTTCTATTCCTGCCGTTGTGATTTGTTCCTTTATGAATGTTGCCAGCTTTTTAAGCGACTCCGCATCCAGCGGTGCTTCCTCCGGCGCTTTGAAGGTCAGCCCCAGTATTCCACCCAGCTTTTTAAGTGTCTCGTGGGCTTGCTGCGTTTCCAGTCCCGCCTCGTCGGCGCGGTTTATCTCTCTTACCAGGTCGAAGAGTGCGGCTATCGCCTGGGCGGTGTTGAAGTCGTCGTCCATCGCCTCGGTGAACCTCTGCCGGTAAATTTCCACGTTGATACCTTTCGCTCCCAACCGGCTCTTGCCTCCGCTCCCCGCTGCCTGCCGCAGTCTCTCGGCCCCCCGCTCCGCCGCCTCCAGAGCCTCTTCCGTGTAAGTAAGCGGGCTGCGGTAGTAGGAGCTTGATATAAAAATACGGATGGCGTCGGCGCTGTACTTTTTCAGGGCGTCCCGTATCGTTATCAGGTTCCCCAGACTCTTGCTCATCTTGTCGGTGCCCATCTGCAGCAGACCGTTATGCATCCAGTATTTCACAAAGGGTTTCTGGCCGGTAAAGCTCTCCGACTGTACGATCTCGTTCTCGTGGTGGGGAAAGACCAGGTCCTGCCCGCCGCCGTGGATGTCTATCGTCTCGCCGAGATACCGCAACGACATGGCGCTGCACTCGATGTGCCACCCCGGCCTGCCTTTGCCCCAGGGGCTGTCCCACGAAGGCTCGTCCGGCTTGGCCTCTTTCCACAGCACAAAGTCCATCGGGTCTTCCTTTTCCTCCCCGGTCTCAATACGCGCCCCGGCCATCATCTGTTCCAGGCTCCTTTTGGATAATTTGCCGTAGTCCGCCACGTTTCTGACCCGGAAATACACGTTCCCGCCGACCGCGTACGCGAAGCCTTTTTCGATGAGCCCCGCTACCATTTCGATTATCTTGGGGATTTCCTCGGTCGCCTTGGGGTAAATGTCCGCCCGCAGGATGTTCAGGTTGTCCATGTCCTCGAAGTATCTCTCCGTGTATTTATCCGTCAGTTCCTTAAGCGGTATGCCGAGTCGATTTGCCGTGGCGATGATATTGTCTTCCACGTCGGTGACGTTCTCCACGTGCTTGACCTTGTAGCCGCGATACTCAAGATACCGCCGGACGACGTCGAAGACGATATAGCTCATGGCGTGGCCGATGTGCGAATCGCTGTAGGGGTTGATGCCGCAGACATACATCGTCACCACGTCGCCCCGGGGCTGAAATTCCTCCTTTTTACTGGAGAGAGTATTAAATACTTTCATCTTAATTCCTTTTCGATATCAGGATTTCCCCACCATGAACCCCCATGGAACTCCGAACCTGTCCCGGAACTCGACTACACACGGACTGTAAGATGTTTCCTCCATCGGAGATATTGTCTGGCTTCCTTCTTTCATTATCTCATATGCGTTTTTTAAATCTTCCACGGTGTCATAAATGACTATCAGCTCTACGGGGCTTCTTCCGGTGTCATTACTATTCGCACCGATGTCGTTTAGCATAACTCTTTGCCCGTGAATATAGAGTTCAGCGTGCATAATTCCTTTTTCAGGTTCGTTCTCATCATGTCGAATAAGCACCTTGACCTCGGCGCCGAAAGCCTTGACGTATTGGGCGATTGCTTCTTCGCATTTACCGTTCAGATACAGATGCGGCACGAGCATTATTAAAGCTCCCCTTCTATTACAGCTACCGCCAACGCCGCGATGCCTTCACCCCGCCCGATTGCCCCCAGCCCGTTGTTGCTGCTGGCCTTGACGCTGACCTGCCCCTTGTCGATGCCCAGCGTCCTGCTGAGCTGCTCGCGCATGGCGTCGATATGCTCGCGGAGTCGGGGTTTCTCGGCCACCACCGTGGCGTCGATGTTGACTACCCGCCACCCCTTTTCCGCCAGCTTCCCCTTGACTTCTTCCAGCAGCGCGAGGCTGGAAATGCCTTTATACTGCGGTTCGCCCGACGGGAAATGGCTGCCGATATCTCCCAGCGCCGCCGCCCCGAGCAGGGCGTCGATGACGGCATGGGTGAGGACGTCGGCATCGCTCCAGCCATCCAGGCCTTCGTCGAAGGGTAAGTGCACTCCCCCCAGCACCAGTTTCCGCCCCGGTACGAGGGGGTGTGCGTCGTAACCGATTCCTGTTCTCATATTATTTCTCGTATTTCTTCAGCAAAATTTCCGCCAGGGTGAGGTCGTCCGGCGTGGTTATTTTTATATTATCATAAGAGCCTGTGTAGAGCTTAACTTTATGTCCCAGCCGCTCCACCAGCGAGGCGTCGTCGGTAACGTCGCGGGCGTCCTGCTGGTGGGCTATCTGGATGACATCGAAGCGGAAGACCTGCGGGGTCTGGACGGCCCGTAGATTTCGACGTAGCGGCGTCTGGCGCACTATCTCGCCCTCCCCCACCACCTTGATGGTATCCGTCACCGCCACGGCCGCCGCTGCTGCTCCCGTTTCTTTAGCCGCCTCCAGCCCCCGCTCGATTAAGTCCGCCGTGACCAGCGGACGTGCCCCGTCATGAATTATCACCCAGTCGAAATTGTCAAGCCGTTTGAGTCCGGCGGCCACCGAGTCCTGCCGCCGCTTACCGCCGAGGCAGATGTCGCTCACCTTCGACCATTCCTTGCCGACGACAAGCTGGCGGCATTGCTGCTCTTTTTCCCCACTCACCACCACCACTATCTGGTCCACGAGCTTACATTCCTGGAAGGGGCGCGTCGCCCTTAGCAGAACGGGCATACCGCCCAGCGGCGCAAAGACCTTGTCCACGCCCCCCATCCTTTTCCCCTCCCCCGCCGCCACGATGATGGCGGCGACTTTTTGCTTTTTAGTGTTCATAGTTGATTTAATTGTCACTAGCCCATAATGTAGGCTGTAAAATCAATTTAGATATATTAAGATCTTTTTCAAATTTATCAAGTGATTGCTGATCACATTTTTCAAGAAGTTTGGCCAAATCGTTATAAGAATCTATTTTGCATAAGGTTTTAGTTGGGGAGAAATAAACGACAACCTGTTTGTGTTCCCTCAACAAATTTATTATATTATTCAGTGTTCCTTTGCTTTTCGAATCCCATAACATTAATCCGTAATCGGCATCTTCTACCATTTTAAGGTCTTTGATTGAATAAAACCGGAAACTTGTGTCTTTTGATGATGTTTCTATATATCTAACATGCCATTTACCTAAGTTATTCCTGCATCCGTTCTGCATACAATAAATAATTACATTGTTGTATTTCATTTTCATTAGGTAATTCTGCACCGCTTTATCTGCTCCATTAGCATCACCAACTAGCACAGTTAAACCCTTCTTTACTAGTCTATCTAGAATCTTAGTCACTTTTATATTTAGTCTCGATAATTTTCTAGAACCGCCTATAAATACTTTCGTCATCTCTTACTTCTCGTCTTAGTTAATGTCAATATATAAACACTATTAACTTTTCCTTTATTATACAGTACTTCAGTTATTATCTTGAGCGTCGCACCCGACCTGTAGAGATCATCAAAAAGTAGTATATTCTTATCTTTGATGCAATCATTTTGGATATCGAAAGCATCCTTAAGTATTCTCTTACGCTCTTCGTAATCAACTATCTCTTTCAATTCTTGGGTTGCCTTTATTTTAACTAAAGAATCAATACACATCGGTACATCTATAATATCGCTTAACTTCTCGACTATCTCGATAACAGGTTGATATTCACGATTTAATTTAGACGGTGGAGCTGGCACTATGTAATCCAATGTATCCATTATTTTCCATTTATTTTTAAGAAAATCAGTGATGGCATCCAAAATGTCTTTTAAAACTGATTTATCTTCCCTGTATTTCAATCTAAGAACTGATTCTCCTAATTCACTATATTTTGTTTTAAAACGAGGATGTCCGAATTCATCGTCTCCTAGATATTCACTACTTGTTGTATGAATATCAAGAGCATATCCCTTTGTCCAATTTCCCTTGATTTCAATAGGGTTATAACTGATCATTTTCTACCTCACCCCCCGTCTCCCCCTTTTTTAAAGGGGGAGACGGGGGGATTTTCTCCTCTCCCTCTCCCCACCAACCCCTCTTTTACCGCCTCCCGCAAACTCCCCACCGCTATTATCTGAATGTCTTTAGCGGAAGCGCTTTTAGCCCCCACCTTGGGTACTATGCATCTCTTAAATCCCAGCCGCGCCGCTTCGTTCAGCCGCCTTTCCAGTTGCGACGCCGCTCTCAATTCCCCGCTCAGCCCCACCTCCCCCACCGCCGCCGTCTGCGGGGCAACCTCCATGTCGCGGTAGCTGGACGCAATCGCCAGCGCCATGCCTAGGTCGGCCGCCGGTTCGCCCACCCGCAGACCGCCGGTCACGTTCACCATGATGTCCTGGTTCCCCAGCTTCAGACCCGCCCGCTTCGTCAGCACCGCCGTCACCAGCAGCAGCCGGTTGAAGTCCACGCCGTTGGCGGTACGCCGCGGCATCCCGAAAGCCGTGGTCGTCGTCAGCGCCTGTATCTCCAACAGCAGCGGCCGGCTCCCCTCTATCGTCGGCACCACCGCCGAGCCTATCGACTCCGCTCCCCGCTGGGATAAAAATGCCCGCGACGGGTTTTCCACCTCCATCATCCCCTGCTCCTTCATCTCGAAGACGCCTACCTCGTTGGTGGAGCCGTATCTATTTTTGACGCAGCGCAGCAGCCGGTAGGCGCTGAAAGGCTCGCCTTCGAGGTACAGGACGACGTCGACAATGTGCTCCAGCACCCGCGGCCCCGCTATCGCTCCCTCTTTGGTGACGTGCCCGGTGATAAAGACCGGCACGCCCTTGAATTTGGCCCATTGCATCAGCCGCATGGTGCACTCCCGCACCTGCCCGATGCTGCCCGCCGCCGACTCCATTCCCGCGTAGTAGGCCGTCTGGATGGAGTCGATGACGAGCAGCCCCGGCCCCACCTCCTCCGCCTGATTTAACACCGCTTCGAGGTCGGTCTCCGCCATGATGAACAGCCCCTCGCCCCCCAGCCCGAGCCGCTCCGCCCGGAGCTTTATCTGGTGCACCGTTTCCTCGCCGGTGACGTACACCACCCGACTGTGCTTGCTGGCCATGGACGCCGATGCCTGCAGTAAGAGCGTGGATTTCCCGATTCCCGGGTCGCCGCTGATGAGCACCAGCGAGCCGGCCACCAGCCCCCCGCCCAGCACCCGGTTGAACTCGGCCAGCGGTAATGGGGAGCGGTCGGCGGCTTCGATAACCACCTGCGAAAGCTCCTGCGGTGGGGAGAGGGGATTAAGCGGACGCGTTGCCGCGGCTGTCCTGACCGTCACCTCCACGAAGGTGTTCCACTGCTGGCAATCGGGGCAGCGCCCCAGCCATTTTGGGCTTTCCTTACCGCACTCCTGGCAGACGAACACGACTTTAGCGGATGATTTATCCGACTTGCTCACAGAATGACTTTACAGGATTTAATCTAATTAGGCAAGAGAGGCGTACAGAGCCTGAGCGATTCCCGCGCCGCGCATGTCTTCTAGACCGGCAGCCATCTTGTTCATGACGTAGCCCCAGCTCAGCCTGGCATCGAGGTCCATTATCATTTTTGAGCCGCCCCACCCTCCCCAGAAGAAGGCACGCGGGTTCGGGCTCATTGGCATTTCCTCGCTGTTTATTCCGAATCCCAGTGCGTAACGTGTGGGCCTGCCGATTACGAGGTCGGTGTCGTAGATTTGCTCCTCGATGGCTTTCTCGATGGTCGGCAAACCCATCAGGCGCACGCCGTCCACTTCGCCGCCGCAGGCCATGGCGGCTCCAACCCTTGCTAACGCGTGTGCGTTGCCGTGTCCGTTCGCCGCCGGTATTTCGGCGGCTCTCCAGGCTCTCTCCCGGGAGGCTTCGGCCGGCGCGGCGGGATTCATCATTACCTTTCCCGATACCGAATCTGGGTCGATTTCAACGTAGCCGGGATCGCCCGGTTTGATTACCGGCGGCGGAATCAATTCGCCGACTCGTGAATCGTGTTCTTCCGGGACCCCTATGTGAAAGTCGGCTCCGAGAGGTACGGCTACTTCGTCCCTGAAGAACGTGCCCAGGGTCTTGCCGGTGATGCGCCGTACCACTTCACCTACAAGGTAACCAAAGGTTAAGGCATGGTAACCGCAGTGCGTGCCGGGTTCCCACATGGGCTTCTGCTTTTCGAGCATTTTAATCATGCGGTCCCAGTCGTAAAGGGCTGCCACCGGAAACGGTTCGTCCCATCCGGCCAGCCCGGACTGGTGGCTTAAAAGGTATCGTACCGGTATTTTTTCTTTCCCGGCCTGCGCGAACTCCGGCCAGTATCTGGCTACCGGGGCATCCACATTGAGCTGCCCCCGGTCGATGAGCATGTGCGCGCAGATGGCCGTCATTACTTTAGTGGTCGAGTAGACATTGACGATGGTGTCTTTCTCCCATGGGCGTGTCTGTTTCTCATCGGCGTAACCGCCCCAGATATCCACCACGAACTTGCCGTCTACCGTTGCCGCGAATGAAGCGCCCACTTCCAGGTCGTCCTCGAAGTTTTTCCGGAACGCTTCCTTCACCGCAGCAAATTTCTCATCGCAATAACCCTGTACCTCTACTTCCATTGTTTACCTCCTTACTCGCTTAGACGAATAACTATACAGGATTTTATATAATTTGGCAAGAGAGTTGTTAAAAACCATTATCCCACCTACCCCCTCGTTTTTATCTTTTCCCACCCATGCCGCCCTCGCACCATCTGCTGCTTATCCCGCAGTTTCCCCCTTTGAAAAAGGGGGACTAAGGGGGATTTTCTGCCGCTTATCCCGCAGAAAATCAACCACTGTCATTCTGAGCCGAAGCCCTGAGCAAAGCGAAGGGGAAGCGAAGAATCTCGTGGGGAGTAGCCAGCCGAGAGGGCATACAGGCTCTCTCGGATATTCATCCCCCTTTGAAAAAGAGCCTGCCCTGAGCCTGCCGAAGGGGGGACTAAGGGGGATTATTAAGTCCTCACCCCCCCAAAAACTTTATCCCGCTGATATATATCCCCGTGATAATCGCCGTCGTAATTACCCCCGCCACGCACGGCCCCATCGCGAACGGCAGAATCATCGCCTTTTTATTCACATGCATGGCGCATTTCTGTGCCACCTTGGCCGTGGTCGGTATGCAGGATACGGCCGCGATTCCCAGCAGCGGATTGAAAGGCTCCTTGGATATCTTGCGGAATATCAGCCCCCCCGCTATTCCTCCCAGCCCGGATAGCAGCAGGGCAATCACCCCCAGCGCCAGCAGCAGCAGCACCTTGGAGTTTAAAATGATGTCCACCCCCAGCAGCGCCCCCAGCGTGAACCCCAGGAACAGCGTCGAGCCGTACAGCAGCGGTCCGGATAGAAACTCGACAAACCGCGTGATGCCCGCTTCCTTGACGGCCAGCCCCAGGAAAAATGAAGCAAACAGCGGCGCCGCTACCGGGAAGAGGAAGCAAAGCAGGGTAAACGTGGCGATGCAGAAGGCGAACTTGGCCCCGGCCGGGACCTTCGGTATCGTGCGCCAGTCCATCTCCGTCTACCGCATTCGCTTCGGTATTATCCTCACCAGGAACGGGAAACCCGCGTAGCACACGCCCAGGTAGACGTAGGCCACCACCGTTATCGGCACGAAGAGGTCCCGGGCCATCATCAGCGACCCGTACAGCACCATCGGGCCGTCCGCTCCGCCAACCAGCGCTATCGACGCCGCTTCGTTCGGCAGCAGCCCCATGGCCATGGCGATGGGCAGCGTCGCTATCGTGCCGAGTTCGGCGAATATCGCCAGGAAAAGGCTCATGCCCGGCCTGGCCAGCAGGATGTCGATATCCGTTATCGCGCCGATGCCCATGAAAACCAGGCAGGCGATTAGCCCGTTGCTGAACATGAAGGTGTAGATTGGTTGCAGAAAGTCCACCTGCAGGAAATACATCACCTCTTCGAGGTTTCCGGCCAGCGGATTGACGAAGAGCGTGCCCACCGGGCCCGCCTCCGTCATTATCAGCCCCCCCACCTGGCTGGCCTCCAGCACCATCAGCCCCCCGTTGACGGCTATCATCCCTATCCCCAGCGGCAGCATTATCAGGGCTTCCAGGACTTTCTTATAGGCGAAGTAGATGAAGACCAGCCCCAGGACTACCAGCAGCAGCCTGCCGAAGGCTATCGAAGGCTCGGTGATGAAGAAGGTGTATATCCCCTGGAAGAACTCTAAAAAGAACATCGGCTGTTACCGCCCTCAACTCTCCGGCCCGGCGCCTTCTTCCGCGGCACTCTTTTTTCTCTGGACGAAGAAAGCGATGGCCTTGACGATTAAAGCCACGCACACGGCGATGATGGCCGCCACGCCGTAGGTTATTAAAGCGAACACTACCGGATGGAATTCCATAATACTCTATAGCTATTTTATTTTATTTAAATACCCCGCTGCTTTCTTGTGTTGTTGCGAGCGAAACGAAGTAATCCCTTTCGGTTTTCAATACTCGATGACGGCAATCACTTCGCCGGGCTTGACCACCTGGTCGACCGCCACGTTTATCTCGGTTACGGTGCCGTCCACCGGTGCCAGTATCGGGTTTTCCATTTTCATGGACTCCAGCACGCAGATGGTGTCGCCCTCTTTGACCGCAATGCCGACCTTTGCATCGACGCTGATAATTTTGCCGGTTATAGGAACTTCTACCGTCTCTTTAGCCAATCCTCGAGCTCCTTTCTGGTTTGTCCCCTTATAATTTAAAAGGGCGGTGGGCTCAACTCTCTGAACTCACCGCCCCATTATACAGGAGTCGGTTTATTAAGTCACCTCGGTCTAACTGGCCGCGCCGACCGCTATATTCGGAAGCGAGAAATTGTCTTTCGACTCGATGACAATCTCGTCGTCTTTAAGGTCGATAACGACGTACGAGATATAAGATTCTTCCATTACTTTAAACTCTTTGGTATCCCTAATCTTATTTTCTATGACCTTGAGTTTACCGAGATCCTTAATATTGATATCTAGTTTTTCTTTTGCTGCTTCCTTTATTTGCTCTTTAATGATATTTTCGACTCTGAATTTGATACTCTTTGTTGCGACAATCCTGAGTGTATCTCCAGTTCGTTCTGCCATGAGAATTTCAGGAGGTTTTATTGCTTCATCAAGTTTATTCGCTTTCGCTTCATCTTCTTTTTCGGTTGTTTGGTCACCGAAGTCTTTAGAAGTTGTTTTTTCCCTTTCTTTTTCTTGCTTTTGGATAGTTGGTATATTTGGTATGTCTTTTACGGTCTTAAGCACGTCGTCGATTATATCCTGGTTATTGATGGTTGCGTATATCTCGTAGACCCTATCGAAGACCTTGAATTCCCCGCGCAGCAGGTCTTCGGAAAGCCTGTCTTCCACCATGCTCTGGATGACACGGCGCAGCGGCCGCGCCCCGTATTCTTCGCTATATCCCTTTTCGCCGAGAAAATCTTTAGCTGCATTGGTTACAAGCAGGTTGATGCTCTTCTCCAGCAGTTGCTTGTTGACGTTTACCAGCATCAAATCGACTATCTGGCGTATCTGTTCCTTGGTCAGGGCGCGGAACACAACCTGCTCGTCTACGCGATTAAGAAATTCGGGTTTGAATCTCTCCTTTAATTTTTCCAGAAGACTTTCCTTCATCCTCTCGTAGGACTTCTCCCTCGTTTTCGACTCGTCGGTGTGTGAGGCGAAGCCGATGGCGGAGCCCTTCTTGATAAGCTCGGCGCCGATATTGCTGGTCATGATGACGATGCTGTTGCGGAAATCCACCCGCCGGCCCTTGGCGTCGGTCAGGTGGCCGTCGTCGAATATCTGGAGCAGTATGTTAAATACGTCCTCGTGGGCTTTTTCAATCTCGTCCAGCAGTATGCAGCAGTATGGCTTGCGCCTGACGGCTTCGGTGAGCTGACCGCCCTCTTCGTAGCCGACATATCCCGGAGGTGCCCCCACCAAGCGCGATACGGCAAATTTCTCCATGAACTCGGACATGTCGATTCGTATCAGCGTATCCTCGTTGCCGAACATGAACTCGGACAGGGCCCTGGCCAGTTCGGTCTTGCCCACGCCCGTCGGCCCGAGGAAGATAAAATTCCCTATCGGCCGCCGCGGGTCTTTAAGCCCCGCCCGCGCCCTTCGTATCGCCTTGGAGATGGCAGTAACGGCCTCGTCCTGCCCGATAATGCGTTGATGCAGCACCTCTTCCATGTTAAGCAGGCGGTTCGTCTCATCGTCGGCCAGTTGAACCACCGGCACCCCTATCCACATGCTTACCACCTCGGCAATGTCTTCCTTCTTGACCACCACCTCTTCCTGCTCCTGCTCGTCACGCCACTCCGCTTCGAGCTGCTTCATCTTCTCGGTAATTTGCACTTCCTGCTCGCGCAGTTGTGCCGCTAAATCGTATTCCTGCGTCGCCAGGGCGGAATCCTTATCCCGGTGGATGTTATCCGCCTGCTCCTTGGCTTGCTTGAGCGTAACCGGCGTGGTCCTGTGCCGGATGCGTACCCTCGAAGAAGCCTCGTCCACCAGGTCGATGGCCTTATCCGGCAGGAAGCGGTCGGGTATATAACGTGCGGCAAGGTTGGCGGCGGCACCGAGAGCTTCATCGCTTATTTTCAGGCGGTGATGCTCTTCATAGCGCTCCTTGATGCCGCGTAAAATCTCCAGTGTTTCGTCAACGGACGGCTCCTCGACCAGCACCGGCTGGAAGCGGCGTTCCAGGGCGGCGTCTCTCTCCACGTATTTACGGAAGTCGTCGAGAGTAGTGGCACCGATGCACTGCAGTTCTCCCCGCGCCAGTGAAGGCTTGAGGATATTGGCGGCGTCGACGGCCCCCTCGGCGGCGCCGGCGCCCACCATGGTATGGAACTCGTCGATAAATATCACGCAGTTGCTGGCGGTCTTTATCTCGTCGATAACCTTCTTCAGCCGCTCTTCGAACTCGCCGCGATATTTCGTCCCGGCCACCAGCGACCCCATGTCGAGGGCGATGAGACGCCTGTCTTCCAGGGTCTCGGGCACGTCGCCAGAAACGATGCGGTGGGCCAGCCCTTCCACGATGGCTGTCTTTCCCACGCCCGGCTCCCCGATGAGAGCGGGATTATTCTTGGTACGCCGACTCAGTATCTGGATGAGCCGCTCGATTTCTTTGTGACGTCCGATTACGGGGTCGAGTTTTCCGGCGCGGGCGGCTGCGGTCAGGTCTATGCCCAGCTGGTCCAGGGCCGGAGTCCGGCTGGGACTGCGGCTGAGCCTGGCCCGGGGCGTACCCTGAGTCAGGATGTGCTGCACTTCGCTGCGCGCCCTTTCGAGGGTGATGCCGAAGCTGTCCAGAACGCTGGAAGCCACGCCCTCGCCCTCGCGCAGCAGCCCCAGCATCAGGTGCTCGGTGCCGATGTAGTTATGGCCCATCTGGCGCGCCTCATCAATCGCGAGCTCGATGACCTTCTTAGCTCTGGGGGTAAGGCCGGTCTCTCCACTGCCCGGTTTCTCACCGCGCCCGATGATGAACTCCACCGCCGAGCGCACCTTGCCCAGGCCAATGCCCAGGTTGATAAGGACCCTGGCGGCTACCCCCTCTTCCTCGCGCACCAGCCCGAGTAAAATATGCTCGGTGCCGATGTAGCTGTGGTTGAGGTTTCGCGCCTCTTCCTGAGCTATTGTGAGGACGCGGCGGGCTCTTTCTGAAAACTTCTCAAATCTGCTGGCCATGTCGCTTTACCGATACTACTCTATTCGATAGAGAACCCCTCTATTTCTAATATTATAATAAAGCGGATTGTAAAGCAAGCGGGGATAACTTGTATTATTTGTGGGATTACCCCCTGTCATTCGTAAGGAGCAGGGGGCTTCTTAAACAATTTATCAAGAAATTCGGTAAAAATTTAGCCTCCTGGCAGTGGCATATTTTCCACAAAGGGTTACCCCCTCAGTATCGTCTGCGCTGGGGCGTTTCACTTCCGTGTTCGGGATGGGAACGGGTGGTGCCACCCCGCTCTAACCACCAAGAGGCAAATCTCTTGCCTTTTACTGTGTAATTTTTAAAGGCCTTCCCTGTAATTACGTCTTATTCTAGCACAATAATTGTGAAAAGAAAAGAGCCGGAGTATAAAATTTTCTATAAGGAACGTTAAAATTTTATACGCCTGATAAGGAAAGGCTACGTCCGGTGAGCCTGAGACACACTTGACAACCTCCTGGACAAGTGCTAGGTTATTGGAGGGTTTTTCGACGAGGCAGTGCATTCCTGTACGGTTAGTGCTTTATCGCTGTATTTGCGAAGGCAACGCAGGTGGCGATTATTGCCTGGCTGGGTCCGTTAACCCGAATGTGAAGGCTCTTTCCGGTTTATCCGGAAAATAGATATTAGTCCTGTGGAACTAAAGTACGAGGTGATAATATGAGCATAGAGATGGTTCACATCGGGTTTGGTAATATTCTGGCAATGAACCGGGCCATCGCCATCGCCTCACCGAATTCAGCCCCCACCAAGCGCATTATCCACGATGGTAAAAATAACGGGAAATTAATTGACATGACCAGCGGGAGGAGAACCAAGTCCGTTATCTTCACCGATAGCGGCCATATCGTCCTGGCGGCTCTCGCTCCGGAAACAATTTCCAGCCGGCTTCAGAGCCGCTCGGGTACGCTGGCAAAACAAGAGCTGGGTAAAATCCCCGATGAGCCATGAAAATAACGCCTCCCCCCTTTTACCACCCCCAGAAACCTTTACTCATTATCCTCTCCGGCCTCTCCGGGGTCGGTAAGGACTCTGTTTTAACCGGACTCAGGAAGTCTGGAATCCCTCTTGAATTCATCGTTACCGTTACCACCCGGCCCCCCCGCCCCAACGAGAAAGACGGTGTGCATTACCACTTCGTTTCGGATGCTGAATTCCAGGCGATGATTGATGAAAATAAGCTGCTGGAATGGGCTACTGTCTACGGCAACCGCTACGGACCCCCCAGAGAGCCGGTCAGGCAGGCTATGGAAAGCGGGAAAGATGTCATTATTAAGGTTGATGTTCAGGGGGCGGCTACCATTAGAAAAATTATCCCGCAGGCGGTTTTTATCTTTCTCGCCACGCCTTCTCCGGAAGAAGTCGGGAGACGACTCCAGCAGCGCCGCACGGAAACGCCGTCCGACCTGGAGCTGCGCCTGAAAACCGCCGCGAAGGAAATGGAGAAGCTGCCACTGTTCGACTATATAGTCTTTAACCGACCTGGCGAACTTTTCCGTGCCGTAGCGGATATCGAGGCCATCATCACCGCCGAAAAATGCCGCGTCACCCCCCGGGAAATATCACTGTAAATTGCCTGCCTCCACCCCTCGCTTGTTATCTATTCCCACCTAGACCACCCTCGTATTATTCACGGCTTATCCCGTAATATTCTCCCTTCCCTGCTCCCCATATGGGGATGAGGGGAATTAATCCCCGGACAGGCCGTCGATGCGCCGAGGATGGGCAGGGTGGGGAAGAATACTCCGGGGGTTAGGACGGGCGGAGTGAAAACCGGGACTAAGGGGGTGAGGTAAATATAATCCACTGGGTTACACTAGAATCCTGAAAAACTCTAGAACCACATATGCAGCAGCCATGAAAAGAAGTAACCCAGCGCCCCGCAGATGGGAAACGTAAATATCCACGCCGCCACGATATTACCTGCTATCCCCCACCTCACCGCCGAAAAACGTTGCGTAGACCCCACCCCCATCACTGCTGAGCTTACGCAATGGGTAGTGCTGACCGGTATACCCAGATGCGATGCCCCCTCGATAACTGCCGCGGCGGACGCCTGAGCCGTAAAGCCGTTAATCGGTCGCAATTTGGTTACCTTCATTCCCACTGTCTTGATAACGCGCCAGCCGCCTAATCCCATCCCCGAGCTGATTGATAGCGCCGCCACCACGATGACCCACCATAGCTGTGGGTCTGTAATCGAAAGGCGTTCCCAGAGATTAGCATCCCCGTAGTAAATAACCAGAGCCATGGTAATAACGCCTACGGGCATCTGCCCGTCATTCTTACCATGCGCGTAGGCTACGAATGCAGCTGCTGGGATTTGCAACTTACTGAAAATATTTCGTATCTTTTCCGGGGCCACGCGTCGGAATACCCAGTACAGGGCAACCATAAACACAAAACCGCCGACGAACCCCAGGAACGGTGCTGTCACCACTGCCAACATTACCCGCGTCATGATGTTCCATATAACTGCCTCGCTTCCTACCGCCGCCGCCCCCGAGGCAGCCAGCGCCACCACAAAACCGTGCGTTAGACTAACCGGAAGCCCGCGATACGTAGCAAAAGCCGTCCAGGCGATGACTGCCGCCAGCGCGGCAATTACGGTCAGGTAGGTTACCGCTTCCGGTATGAGGATGCCTTTTCCTATGGTCCGGGCGACCTCAAGCCCGGTGGCTGCCCCGGCGAAATTAAAAATAGCGGCCAGAACGACCGCTGTTCTCGGGGCCAGGGCGCGTGTACCGATGGCCGTAGCTATGGCATTGGCGGCGTCGTTGAGGCCGTTGGTAAAACCGAACCCCATAGCCAGAATTATAATCAGTACCAGCAGCAGGAGATTGGTATCAGGCATGCTTGAGGGCTACCCCTTCAAGGACGTCAGCCACGTCCTCGCACCTGTCCGTGGCGCTCTCCATGTGCTCGTATATCTCGCGCCACTTGATAACCAGGGCAATATCCTCCGTATTCTCAAAAAGCTCCGCAATAGCGGCGCGGTATACCCGGTCGGCCATATTCTCCAGCCGGTTTATTTCCACGCACCCCTCCATAATATTCTTAAGCTCAGACCGCTTTCGCAGTCCGCGGACGGCCTTCTCCACCTCATTCGCCCCTTGGACGATAATATCCGCCAGTTGCTTCGCCCTCTCCGTCGGGCTTTCTATCTTGTAGATGAACATGGCGTCAGCCGCGGAATGAATAAAGTCGATAACGTCATCCATGGTATGTGCCAGCAGCGCGATATCTTCTCGGTCAAAGGGCGTCACGAAAGTCCGGTGCAGCAGCGAAATAACCTGGTGAGTGATTGTATCTCCCCGGTGCTCCATCTCGGTTATCTCCGCCACACGGCTATCGACAAATTGCCAGTCATCGACCATTTCCTTCAGGGCTTGTGCTGCTTTCACCGTGTTTTGAGCGCTCTCCTCGAACAGCTCGAAAAATTTGTGCTCCTTGGGGATGAAAGGCAACCTGACCATAGCTGTTACTCCTTTATCGGGAAAGATGGCGCATTTCCTGCCGCAGGCCGTTGAGTGGGAAACACAGCAGGACGCAAATGTGGTGGCTCGACTGAAATAAATGGGGATGAGGTATATCCTGGGAGCGAATATGCGTATTTAGCTGGTTTATGTCCGGAGACCTGCCCCAACGTACCGGGCAAAATCACGCTCCTTTGTCCAGACTCAGACTTGAACAACACCTAACCGCTATAAGTTTATTAAAGCTTCTTTATAATTGTCAAGAAAATCCCGCGCGTCGGGGTGTATTCATTTCGCTTTCGGTATCTTATCCGGGTTCTTCCGGTTCGTCTTCTGCCTCCGGACCACCTTTTTTCTCCCACCAGGCTTTAAGGCGGGCAAGCACCTGCTTCTCGTACCCGAACTTTCCTGGAGTGTAAAATTTTTTCCCCTTTAGGGCATCGGGCAGGTGCTGCTGGTCTACAAAATGGTCGGGGTTATCATGGGCGTATTGGTAGTCCTTGCCGTAGCCCATCTCCTTCATCAACGGCGTTACCGGATTGCGCAGGTGCAACGGCACCAATTCGCTGGAACCACCCTCTATTTCCTCCCTGACCTTGTTGTAAGCCTCGTAAAGAGAGTTGCTCTTGGGGGCGGTCGCCAGGTAGACCGCCGCCTCGGCCAGGGCCAGGTTACCTTCCGGCATGCCGATGAAGTGTACCGCCTGTTGGGCCGCAATGGCTATCGTCAGCGCCTGGGGGTCTGCCATGCCGACGTCCTCGGAGGCGAACCTCACCAGGCGCCGGGCGATGTATAACGGGTCCTCTCCCGCTTCCAGCATTACCGTCAGCCAGTAGATGGAGGCATCCGGGTCCGAGTCCCGCATCGATTTATGCAGCGCGGAGATAAGGTCGTAGTGTTGCTCCCCGGCCCTGTCGTATAGTACCGCGCGCCGTTGCAGGGCGTCTTCGATAATCGGTAGCGTAACCAGCCGGTTACCCTCGATGTCGGGGGGTGTGTTCTGGGTGGCTGTCTCTAGGGTATTGAGGGCGACTCTCGCATCGTGGTTGGACATACTGATGAGGTGGCTTATGGCGTCGGGCGCCAGCCGGGCGTTCAGCTCGCCGATTCCCTGGAATTTATCTTTCACGGCCCGGTGTATCAGTGTCTGTATTTCTTCTTCGCTCAGTGGCTTGAGGGGCAGCACGCGGGTGCGGGAAAGCAGCGGCGAAGTGACTTCGAAGGAGGGATTTTCCGTGGTGGCGCCGATGAGCGTGATGGTTCCGTCCTCGACATACGGCAGGACGGCGTCCTGCTGGGTCTTGTTGAAGCGGTGAATCTCATCGATGAAGAGGATTGTTTTCTGCACGTGCACCTTGCGGCGTTCCGCGGCCTGTTGCACTATCTTTCGCAGGTCGTTGACGCTGGCGGTTACCGCGCTTATCGGAGCGAAGTGCGCGCCGGTGCTGTTGGCGATGATATACGCCAGGGTGGTCTTGCCGCATCCCGGCGGCCCCCAGAAAATCATCGAGGGGATACGGTCGGCCTCGATGGCCCGCCGCAGTACCCGCCCCTTGCCGATGATATGCTCCTGCCCGACGAATGTATGCAGGCTGTTGGGCCTCATCCGTGTGGCCAGCGGCGCGTTGAGTAGCTGCTCCGGTTGCTCCTGATGTTCCTGATGTTCAAACATATCCATGCTCATGGCTCACCTTCCCCTTTTTAACGGCTGCTCCAGGCTGGCATCGTCGCCAGGTATTCGCTGGCGGCTTCCTCGGCAGCGACCCTGTCCAGGCCCCGGTTGTTCATCATTAAGCCCACCATCCCATCCAGGATTTCCTCGTAGCTTTTGAGGCTGCCGTTAGAGTTGCAGCAATGTACGCAGTATTTGTTTTCCTCGTAACCCCCGCCGAAGTGCTCGGGGCTGAGCATGGGCATGCCGCAGCTTTCGCAGTTGGCCGTCGCCGGCACCTCGCACCCGTCGCAGGTTTCCGCCGTATCCAGTTCCAGTTCCGATATCGGCTTGTGTCCGTTTCCGTCTGCCACTTGTTATCCCCCTGTCCATATTATATATGAATCGTGCGATTTAGTTTACTGCAAATACTTTATTTTTTCTAGTTTCTACTATGCCTCTGCCAGACTCTTCAAATTGGCCAGTATTTTTCCCATATTTGTGACTATTATCATTGGGCAGATAAGTGCCCCGATAATTTTCCCGATAATTCCCATAGGCATCTCCAGGTCCTCGAACATGGTAAACCTGCTATCGGATGGCGTGGCCTCGATACTCCATACCTGGTCGTCTTTCTTCAGGGAACCTGACGTTACGCCGAAGGCCAGCTTCTTATTCTCCACCCACTCCGTCACCACGTAGTGAAGCTTCAAAAGCTGGCCGCAGGATTTCTCCTCGTAGTAGAAGGTGGTGCCCACGCCGCCGCGCTTGTCGCCGGTGTACTCGAATTTCTGGAGAAGGTTAAACCACTTAAGTATTTTCTCCGGCTCAACCAGGAAGGGCCAGATTTTCTCCGGCGGCGCCTCAATCTCGATAGACCTATCTATTTTCATTTCTCCCTCCTTTCTACTCCCGGCTCCCACCCCCGCCTGTCATTCTGCCCGCAGCAACGAAGCAATCCGTTACCCTCTCTCCTTCACCCGTCATTCCCGACCTGATCGGGAATCCAGACCACCTTCGCCCTCGCTTCTAATCTATTCCCACCCTGGCCACCCAGTATCATTCTCTGCTTATCCCATAGCCCCCTGTCATTCCCGCGAAAGCGGGAATCCAGACCACATCCCGCCCCCTCGTTGCTTATCTTTTCCCACCAAGGCCGCTGGTTTGTTCCGTAATACTCTGCTTGTATCAGAGCGTTTAACAGGGGAGGGAGAAGTTAAGCAAGAGGGATTTTGTACCTTCATATATATTGACTAATTTTTTCTCTAATTCTACTCATAAGATTATCGTTTATTTCCCACATATTACCCCGTGGCATCGGGCGAATTTCGTCAACAATATTTTTAACATCATCATCCCATAAAGGGTTCATTTTTAAATAATCACTTGGTGTAGCGGGACGGAAATATATCTCCTTTTCCTCATATCGTAATATTACAGCCCATCCATAAATGCCACGATCTCGAACCGTGTAAAAAAGTACAATTGTATCGCCAATTTTCGGCTGACTCCCCGCAGGGGATATTTTACCTATAGTCCAAGTCGTGTTATTATTCTCCCAAATTTCAGTTCGGTAATTTTCAGGACGCCAAATTCCCGCATTCATCTGATATAACCAATTAGCCATATTATCCTCCTTTTATTATTAAGATTTGGTGCTTAAATTTTTTTACTTATACCTCTTCACCTCGAACCGGTACAGCTTCACCGGCTCGTCCGGGCTTATGCCCCCCTTCTGCCGGCAGATGTCTATCTGGTACTCCACGCTGTCAACTCCTTCGAGGTCCGGCAGGAGCAGCCCCTTCTGCCACCCCGCCTCCACGATTACCCCGTACTTCTTCGGGTCAAGCTGGCTTTCGTCCTCCACCGGCTCGGGCTTCGTGAGCACGTCCACGCTGTAGTCGAGGTCCTGAAGTTCCTCCGGTGCGATGGGCGGGAAACGCGGGTCACGCGTGGCGGAGCTTATCGCATTGATGATAATCTCCTCGGCTACGTTCTTCTGCTGCGCCTCAAACGTGCCGATGCAGCCCCGCAGAGCGCCCAGCTTGTGAATAGAAACGAAGACGCCGGCCTTCTCCTGTATTTCCGGGGTGAGTTCCTGTGGCGGTGGGGGTGTTTTCCCCTCCCTCACGTATGTTTCCACTGTCTCTTTAGCCAGAGCTGTCAGAGGGTGCAAGCCGCCCTTTTTGAAGATAACGCCTGCGTAGCCGACCACCTCTTCGTAGTCGCCGGTGGCATCGCCGCTGGTCTGGTATTTTATCAACTCCGCACCGCTAACCCCGAGTTCTTTGGCGGCGGCAATAAGGGTAACCACCGGGCCGTGGGCGCACATCGATATGCGCAGGTTTTTGTACCGCCGGGTCAGTTCGTCCTCGTTGAGGTCCAGCATGGCTTCCACCGCTTTCATGTCTTTCTCCGCGGCGGCTGCCTGCGGCTCACGGTGAGTCATGTCCCCGCTGGCGAGAATCACCGCCTTGCTATCCAGCTCTTTAATAGACCTGGCGATGCTATGTCCGATTTCCTGATAGATTTCGGACGGGGCACCGGCAAGGATAATAGGCACTATCCGCACGTCCGGCCTGATGTATTGCAGGAAGGGGACCTGCACCTCGACGGCGTGCTCCTCCTGATGCGCCCGGTAGTCCTCCTCGGCGTACTCAGATACAGCTACGATTTTCCTGGCCAGTTCCGAGTCGACCTCCACCTCACCAAGCGGCGTCTTCCAGGTACCCTCGACCATGACGCTGAACGGCTTGCCCAGTCCGGAATGGGTGGGCCCTATAATGACGAAGGTATCCTTGAAATTGATTCTGGAGATGGTTGCCCCGGCCACCGCCCCCGAATACTGGTATCCGGCGTGGGGCATGAGCAGACCAACGACTTCCTCTTTGGGCTCGTCCTTATTTACGTACCTGGCAATCATTGCCCGCAGTTCCGGAGCCGAGCCGGGATAGAAATAACCGGCGACGTATGGATTCCTTATCATTTTACCCCTCCTTCGAGCCGGGCGACCTGAAATTAAGCTCCGCCCCGCAGAACCGACACCGCGAACCGTCCAGCCCTATGACGTCTGTCTGGTAACCGAGCCTCTTCACGACAATTTTGCCGCAGGCATAACAGCGTGTGCTTTCGCTCTTGTGGCCGGGGATGTTGCCGGCATAGATAAACTTGAGTCCGGCCTGATGGCCTATCTCGCAGGCTCGGTCGATAGTCGCCAGGGGTGTTGGTGGCAGGTTCGTCAGATTGTGGTGGGGGTAGAAGCGGGTCACGTGCCAGGGAGTGAGTTCGCCCAGCTCATCTCTAATCCAGTTAGCGATTCCCTCGAGTTGTATGTCATCGTCGTTCATGGTGGGAACAATGTTGGTAACCACCTCGACGTGCATATTCCATTTGTCTTTGGCTCTTTTCGTGACTTCGAGAATCTCGCGCCAGCGGGGTATCCCGGTCAGAGCTTTATAGAATTCATCGGTAAAGCCCTTGATATCGACGCGCCAGGCATCCAGATAGGGGCCGATGGCATCCAGTGCCTCCGGGGAAGCATAGCCGTTGGTCACGTAAACGGTGTAGAGTTTGTTCTCTTTGGCCAGTTTCGCCGAATCCAGGGTATGCTCGAACCAGATGGTCGGCTCGTTGTAAGTCCAGGCGATTCCCCGGCAATCATGTTGTATGGCGAGTTCTATCGATTTTTCAGGCAAGAGTTCGCGGCAGCCGTGCAGCAGTGAGGTGCTATCGGCGGTGGATATCTCCCAGTTCTGGCAGTGTATGCAGTGGAAGTTGCAGCCCAGGGTGCCGAGGGAGAAACATGAAGTGCCGGGGTGAAAGTGAAACAGGGGCTTTTTTTCGATGGGGTCAGCGGCGATAGATGATACCCGGCCGTAGTTCAGGTTGAGCAGGGTGCCGTCCTGATTCTGGTACATGCCGCAGACACCGTATTTTCCCGGATTAATCCGGCAGCGCCACTGGCAGGTATAGCATCTTACCCTGGAGTCCGGCAGTTTTTCATAAAGCAAGGCTTCTTGCATAGCCTGGCTCCCCCCAACCCTTAGAGTAATTATACCACCCGACGGTTGTCAATTATAGGGGTGACAAAACGGATGGTTTTAGGAAAGGCAAGACAAAAAGCTTTTAAAGAGAAACAATTCGAGGGGGGATGGGGGAGTAACAGGTTTGAATTGTTTTATAAATTATGGTAAGTGTGGCATTATTATGTTAAGCGACTGTGGAGAAGACGCGGTTATTTACGTTTATGGAGGGTGCGACAAAATGGGGGTGTTTTCAGGGGGTTAATTGTTTTGGGAAAACAATTATTTGAAAAAAGGGGGTTTTGTCGCGGTTTTGAGCGTGGGGGGAGATTTTTAAAGTGGTGACGGTAACCGCGTGATGAAGACCGAGGGCGGCCAGACCATCCTCTATATCAATAAATACTACGAAATAAATCTTGATACCGAAGAAGAAACCAGCTACTATTACCTTGGAGACAGATTGGCAGCCATGAGCGAAAACGGCACACTGAAGTACCTGCACCAGGATCACCTGAGCGGCACGTCAATAATGACGGACACGAACGCCAACCAGGTAGAGACTACCATGAAATACTACCCGTACGGAGAAACGAGGGTGGGGTCTGTGCCTACCGATAAGCTATTTACAGGACAGAGGTTGGATGATACGGGTCTTTACTATTACGGAGCAAGATATTATGATGCAAGCATGGGTAGATTCATCAGCCCGGATACCATAGTGCCCAGCCCCGCCAACCCCCAAAGCTTTAACCGGTACAGCTATTGTTTGAATAATCCGCTGAAGTACGTTGACCCCAATGGGCATATAGTAGAAATACAAAGACAAAATTCTTGGCTAGCATACTTGATGTACTGTTATGGTAATGCCAATATTGGCCCTTATGCTATGATGATGGTAACAGATATGCCTGACCCCCAACTTTACGCGGCCTATGAAGCAGTTCGCGATACCGCGCCAGTTGAGACAGGTATTATTGAGACTAGCGATAAGGTTTACACCATTGGTTGGGAGAGTCTTGGATGGCAAATCGACAGTACTATAGATTTTGATACTGGTGAAATTTCTATTAATAGTGACCTAATCCAGGCCGATTCCTTTTACGTCTCAAAATCTATGTTAGACCAAGTGTATAACGCAGCTGATAATTTTGGAATTATTCCAAAATACAGCAATGTAGATGTATTAGTTGCTTACGATATAGCCGCGTTCACTGGTGATCTCACTTCCATCATTGCGTTGCCAACTGTTAATCCTGTTGCTAGCGTTGTAGGACAATGGACTTCTGCTGTTGCTAACATGAATGCATTTGTAGAGACTTTTTACAGGTATAAGACAGGGCGAGCAAATGGTTTGGATTTGACTGTCTCGGGTATTACCACTGTGACTGGTTTCGTCCCATATTTTGGTGTCATACCAGCTGGCTTCCAGTGGTGGTGGGACACAAGAGATTAGGAGGTTTTATATAAGTGTTATTACATATTGTGTTTATCACAATGATAATACTCTCAATATATTTAATATATGGGGCTTGGTATAAAGACTTTGGCGAGAAAGCTTATCATACAAATGAACGCCTTCCTACTTTATACACATGGATATGGCCGAAAAGTTTAAGAAAGTCTATTATTGCATTTAAGATTTTGGCAGTATCCATATTAGTAGTCTTTATTGTATTAGAATTATTATTAATCCTTAATGTTTAGCTCTGCAGATGTTTTTTCTCTTTTCGTTAAAATATAATCAAGTTTATCTCAAGGCGGCACCTATATTCCGTCCCAATCCCCAGAGCTTTAACCGGTACAGCTACTGTTTGAATAATTCATTGAAGTATGTTGACCCCAGCGGGCATCAAAATGAATACATGATACTTTATAATTATGTCATGGAGCACGGGACAGGAGGACCGCTGCCACAGTATATAGCTAATATAATTGCCCAGGGAACTTCCGGGAGGCCGACGCAGACAGGGCCTACTCCGCCGACGCCTACACTAACACCCCCATCACCTTCTCTACCGGATTTTCAATATTCAAGTTCGGACTCAAGTGCTGCAAATGGACAGCCATCTTTGCCCATTAATAAAAATGAAACGCCAGCAACATTGCCAAAGATACCATCTACAACACCTGATACTGGTAATAAAATAAACGCAAACGTGGGAGAAGTTATCTTAAACACTTTCACAGGTTGTGCTCAAATAATTGGAGGCATTTTTATAATTGGATCAGGGCTTGCAGTAGCATTAGCTGGTATTGTCGAAACAGGAGGATTAGCAACAATTATTTCTATCGCAGTAGGTGGTTTCATTATATCAGAAGGGTACCAATTTGTCGCGGCTGGGATCGAAAGAATTACTTATGATACAATCCGATTGCCTGATATCCCTTTAATACCAAACCCATTCCCATGATAAAATTCTTGTGTAGTAAATAATTTGGAAACGCAATGGAATTGGTTGTCAATGCCCATAGCAATTTTACTTTATACAATTTGGGGGGTAGAAATTGTTTATCGAAGGCTGGGTAATAAGATATCGTGGTACATTTGAATTGGTTTTTGGATTGTTGGCATATCAATATTATAGACTTAGTAAAGCAGCAGTATCCATATACAATCCAAGTGATTTGTGGTAAGAAAGAGGAGATATAATGAATACGGACATTCATGATATAAATAAATACCTCTCTAAGGTAATCACTCGCTTAAAAAACGATAAATTTCATATAAATCAGAACATCTTATATTATGATCAAGTTTTCGAATATACAGCAAGAAAAACAAGGTTTCAGATTGAGCGATTCGGGTTTTTTACAACTTACTTTTTATTTGCAAGATTCACAACTCCGGATATTCGTTTACTATGCAATTTCTCTACAAAGTCCTTCCGGTACGCAAAAAAAACTAGTGGTATTCACCCACCACGTGGATTGTTTTATGGTATTATATGTTTCCCAGTTGCTATCACTGATTCTATTGATAAAAACACTGCTGATATTATTCGCAAAATGGAATTCCCAAGGCATTTCGCCGCCTTTGAGAAATTAGTTGTCTTTAGTCTTGATAATGAGGTACTTCACTACTCCGATAAAACACCTATATGGGGTACTATGTATCATGACCATGACAGACAGACAATATGCAAACTGCTGACCCCGTGAAGCAGGGCGCGGACCTGAAATACGTCCACCAGGACCACCTCACCGGCACGGCTTTGGTGACGAGTGATAACGGCACCTCCCTGGGCACCATGAAGTACTACCCGTACGGCGGCACAAGGTCAGGCTCTGTGCCTACCGATAAAAAGTTTACCGGGCAAAGGCTTGAATCCACCGGCCTGTACTACTATAATGCACGTTACTATGACCCAATGATAGGGAGGTTTATCAGGCCTTAATTCTGGTGACTTTCAGGGGGCGTTTTATTGACGAGCCGGGAACTCTGAACCGGTTGTTATCCAGGCGGGGTACCGCTTTTTCGGTCGGTTTATCAACCTGCGGGGCCCATGCGTAGGGGACGCGGTAAGCGCGGTAGACCTGATTCATCTTCGGCATTCTGAACGGGTAGGGGCTGAGGTACTCCCATACTATTTCATGCTCGGTCGTTACCTCAAAGATGCGTGCGTCGGAGCCCTCCGTTATCAGGGTATTCCCGTTGGGGAGGCGCTGCGCCGAACTCATAAAGCTGCTGTAGAAAACACCAGCTCCGGTGCCCATGAATCCTTCCCGGCGCGGGGGGTATTGCCAGACAACTTCGAGCGTCGTGGGGTCATATTCGATTATACGCGAGAAGTCCCGCCGGGCATTGCCGTTTCCGGTGGGGGCGCCAGGATTGGGGGCGCCGTAACCGGCCTGCCCGCCGTTATCGAACACCAGGATATTGCCTTCGCCGGGGAGTCCCCGGGGAATCAGGTGGGCATGGTGCGGGCCGACCTGTTGACCCATATTGCGGAGAGCCCCGGTGGCTGAAAAATCAGGGCCAAGCTGCCAGATGATTTTACCTGTTTTTTTATCGGTGATAGCGGTGATGTTCGTCTCACGTCCGTCCCAGATGATGTTATCCGGATGGAAACGTTCATCGCCGCCGTCGAACCATTTATTAGGCCCGAGGGTGGATATGGAGTTCATGTGCATCCAGTCGCCGTACCTGCCGCCGGTCATCATCATGCCGGGATTGCGCGATAGAGTGTTTTTGGCTTCCTCGCTGAATCCCATCTCGTCGAAATGGTCACTGCAAAGCCATTCCCAGACAATCTTTCCGTCCCAGTTAACCTCGATGATGGCATCGTCCAGGAGGCGCTTTTCGCTTATTTTGGGATTTTTAAGGTTTTTATGGCAGAGGATTAACGTATTGCCTTTATCGACCAGGGGGTCCATGCCGGGAGTATAGTAGCCCACCGGGTTGCCTTCTCTCTGGTAATCATGGTGCTGCCGGAGCATCCACCGGGGCTTACTACGCGGGTCCCTGACGCGCTCGTATCTATCGAACCGCCAGACGACGTTGCCGTCCCAGTCGACCTGAACCAGGTCGAGCATATCCTGAAAGCCGTATTTGAAATTCCTGCAGCCGGTGCTGCCGATGACATGGCCGCCGGGCATCATCTTGTTGGGAACGCCTTCAAGTCCCTGCCACTGCTTGACCGGGTTGCCATTCATATCGACCAGGGTGGCTCCCACCCCCTTAAACTGGTATATACCGGTCTGAAACAGGGTGTAGCCGTTCCAGCATTTTTCCGGATGATAAATGGTTGTACCCGTTGGATAAACAGTCGGCGGCATGATTTTCCCTCCTGCGATTGAGAGTTTGGGGATAGTATAGCTTTTTAAGAGATAGGGGGCAAGGGGGGATTTGTTTCGCCCTCACCCCCTTTACGAATCTGCCTCAAAGGATTATAATATACTGGTTTTGTTTTGAAGTAATCCATGCGGGGGTGAAACTTGGGTGTTTTATATGTGGTCTCCGTGGAAGCAGCGGCGGGCAAGACGGCTATCTGCGCCGGCCTGGCCGGTAACCTCTTGAACGACGGTAAAAAAGTCGGCTATCTCAAGCCGCAGGTGGTGGAGAAAGACGGCTCCGATAGTGATATCGTCTTCATGAAGCAAATTCTGGGACTTGAAGATGCCGTCAATGCCCCTGATGTAATTAAAGGCAGGGATGTCGTCCTCGTTGAAGCCAGTCTCGGACCGGCTGCCGATGACGCCGCCAGCAAGGCTACCTGCGGGGCGGCGAAAGAGATGAAGGCCCAAGCTATCGTCGTGGAGGCCTATTCCGGCGAAGCCTCAAAATATGCCGACGTTTACAAAGGATTCGGCGAGAGCCTGCTAGGCGTCATTATTAACAAGGCGCCGGAGAGCAAGCTCAAACAGGTTAAAGAAGACGCAGCAGCGCAGTTCGGCACTGCCGGTATCAATGTGCTGGGAGTAATCCCCGAAAACAGACTGCTGCTCGCCATCACGGTCGGTGAACTGGCCGAGAGCATCCAGGGTAAGATACTGAATAATGCCGAGAAATCGGCGGAACTGGTTGAGAACTATATGCTGGGAGCGATGGTCGTCGATTCCGGACTGGATTACTTCGGGCGCAAGGACAATAAAGCCGCCATCGTCCGGCAGGACCGCCCGGACATGCAGCTGGCCGCGCTGGAGACATCCACGCAATGCCTCGTCCTCACCGGCAGCAGCGAACCCCCGATCTATAACGTCCTCCAGAAAGCGGAAGCGCGGGGCATACCGATTATCGCCACCGAGACCGGGGCTAAAGAAATCGTCGCCGGCCTTGAAGATGTCATTACAGGTGCCAGGCTCAACCAGGAGAAAAAGCTATCCCGGCTGGCTGATGTTGTAAAGCAAAATCTGGATATAACAGCGATAGTATAGCCGGGAGGCTATAGCGGGTTGAAAAAGTGTGTCTACTTCTCACAGTTTATTGCTTTCTGTGCATTGAATAAGTTCGTCAATCGCCTTTACAAAGGAATCATCAAAGCTACCATAGTGTAGCCGCTTTATTGTTTCCCATCGTTCCTGGTTCTCCTTGATAGCGAGGAGGTTGTTCAAATAGGTTGATTTCTCCTTGAGCTCTGCGAGCATTTTACTAAAGTCTTCGTTATATATATATCCATAGAATTGCTGGAAGGCATCTATAAGAATTCCGAGGTATGCGATATTTTTTGCCTCCTTTGGTGGTATGGATTTTTCAAGGCCATCTACAGCATAAAACACATCAGGGTTGCCAAAACAAATTTGACTCGCTTGGTTAAACGTAGTGAACAAGTAGTTAAGCGTCACTCTGTCTAAAGATTTGGAGGTTATATTAACCTGTTTCATAACGGCATTTGTCCGCAACCATGAGACGATGAGCGCAGCAGAAGCTATTATTATTGACGCAATTGAAATTGTTAATGTATATGATTCCATTTCTAGTCACCTCCATTGAGCATATCGTCAGGTAGTTATATAAATGATACCATAAAGAGTAAGTCCGAAAAGCGCTCTTAAGCTTACCTAGTCCAATTACGTAACGGGCTATGGATGTATATTCTGGCGCGGGAGGTAAGGCGGAATCCGGGATAAACAAAAAGGCTGGTGGACCGAATTATCCACCAGCCTTTAATTGTTTCCTTCTATGGGAGGTTCGGGCTTTTACCGGTTAGTCCTGATTTTGTTGAAGCATTCGCTGCAATATACCGGTCTGCCTTCACGGGGTTCAAAAGGTACTTCTGTATCCTTGCCACACTCGGCGCAAACTGCGGGGAACATTTGTCGGGGCCTGTAGCCGCCGCTGGAACCGTATCGCTCAGCCTTCCTAGCCTGTCGGCAGGTCGGGCAACGCTTGGGTTCATTGGTGTAGCCTTTGGACTGGAAGAACTCTTGCTCCTCAGCACTGAAGGTAAAAGTAGCTCCACAATCGGAACACTGGAGTTCCTTGTCCTGAAAACTCAACGGATGACCTCCTTTCTTATTTTAGTTGGTTCGAGCTAAGGTCATCCGTAACCGGGTCGGGATAAAGTAATTTTAATTGCATGTATGATAACCTAGACTGATAACCACCAGAGCATATTATATAATACGCAGGCGCAATTTGCAATAGCTAATTAGTAATATTTATTTTTTTACGCTCCGCACTCACCCCTTTTTATGCACCATGCTGATGAAACGGCCGCCGTTTGATGGCAAAGGCCAGCCCGGCCGCCAGGAATTCAAGGGTGGCCTGGACGACGAAGAACGAGTAATAGCTGCCGGTCAGCTCGAAGGTGACGCCGCCGGCATAAGCGCCCAGTGCCATACCGACCGTGTGGCAGGACATCGTTATGCCGATTATCGTGCCCATGCGCAGTCCTCCGAAGAGGTCGGCCACCAGCCCGGAAGTGAGCGGCGACGTGGTGAACCAGCCGAAGCCGAACAGGGCCATGGACAGGTAGAGCAGCCACAGCCCCGATTTACCGGGGTCGATGAGGATAAAAACGACGACGATAACAAAGGACAGACTGCGGATGACATGGGTCAGCGCCAGCACCCGGCTCCTGGCGTACCGGTCGGATAAGTGACCCGTCAGCAGCACGCCCACCAGGTTCAGGCCCCCCTGGACGCTTATGAAGCTGGCGCCAATCATCTCCGTGTAGCCGAGGTCGGTAGCGAAGATAACGATATGGGTCATCATGAAACCGCAGCCGATGCCGCAGATAAGCTGAGTGCCCAAAACTAGCCAGAAAGCGGCGTTCCGGGAGGCTTCGGCCAGGGTATGGCCGGAAAGCGCGGGGACCCCGTTCCGATGGCTGGCGGCCCCCGGTTTTAACGGCCGGACAGGCTCGCCATCAGGGTCGCCCCCTTTCTCTCCGGGGCCGTTGCGTACCAGTATAGTCAGGGGCAACAGCACCACGAAAGTGACCCCCGCCCAGAAAAACATCGTCTCCCGCCAGCCCCAGGCGAGCACCAGGTACTGGGAGAGGGGCGAGAGGAGCAGGGCCCCGATGGGCATGCCGGTGGCGGCGATTCCCTGTGCACGGCCCCTCTTCTTCACGAACCACCGGTTTATCAGCACCTGGCTGGCCTGCAATGACTTTATCTCGTACAGGAACCGACCGGCAAAGATGTGCCAGATACCGGCGGCCAGCCCGTTGACCGTGGCGCTGGCGGTCTGCGTGGCCAGGCTGACAAAGAGCATGGCCTTAGGCCCGAAGCGGTCGATGAGCCGGCCGATAAACGGAGTGGCGATGGCAAAGAGGAGCAGCGCGAAGGTATGGACGGCGGAAAGGGTGGCCCTGTCCCACCCGAACTCTTCCAATATCGGCTTGAAGAAGATGCCCACGCCGACCGCGCTCACCAGGAAGAGCATGACCCAGGAGGCGGCGATTATGTACCAGCCGTAGAAGAAACCGGGCTTGGGGGAAAGGCACGTTTTCTGGTTGTTATCCAATGAATTTTTCTTTCTTAATAGTTAAAAAGGGTTTCTTTTTAAGTACAGTATAGCAAAAGCACCCGGGTTAGGCTAAAAATGTGATAAAACTCGTTGACTGTATGTTTGACTTCACTTAAAATGTGGGAATAGCGTAAGCGCACTAACGCGAAAAAGGGGGGCACTTATGAGTTATGAACCACAGTTCACCAGGCTGCGTGTCTACAACATCTTCATGGGTTTTCTCCACCTCGCCCAGGCAATCTTCATCATCATCCTGAGTAACGACTTCAAGCTGCCGATTACCACCTCTTTCCTGACTTATGACGAAGGACTCGGCAAGCTATGGCCGGTCACCGATACCCTCGTCAGTTTGCCCTTCGGCATCATGGTGGCCGTGTTCCTGCTCATTTCGGCCGTCGCCCACTTTACCATAGCTTCCCCCGGCGCGTTCGGCTGGTACGTCAAAAACCTCAAAAGGGGCATTAACTACGCCCGGTGGTACGAGTATTCGCTGAGCGCTTCCCTCATGATAGTGCTCATCGGGATGCTTTGCGGCGTGTACGACCTCGGCGCGCTTATCATGGCCTTCGTGCTTACCGCCGTGATGAACCTCTGCGGTTTGATAATGGAGGTGCATAACCAGACCACCGAAAAGACGAGCTGGACATCGTACGTGGTGGGGTGCATCGCCGGGGTAGCGCCGTGGGTGGCCATCGCCATCTACTTTTTCGGCTCGCTGGCGCAGGCGGAAGGCGGGGTACCGACATTCGTGTACGTCATTCTGCCGACGCTGTTCGTCTTTTTCTTCAGCTTCGCGCTCAATATGGTGCTCCAGTACAAGAAGGTGGGGCCGTGGCGCGACTATTTATACGGCGAGAAGGCGTACGTGCTGTTGAGCCTGATTGCCAAGTCGGCCCTGGCGTGGCAGGTCTTCGCCGGGACGCTGCGCCCGGTGTAGAGCGGCCCGGGGAGATATATCAAGACGGAATCGTGTGAAAAGGGGCGCGATACCACCGCCGTATCTCCCCTGAGCGTAAGCTTTTTTAAGGCCCCTCGTTTTGACATAGGGCACGTGCGAATTTTATACTTATCATGCAGGTCCGCGAATCTTGGCGGCATAAATCCAGACAAGCAGAGGTGAAATCGTCATGGGTGCGCCGACAGCACTGACCACCGATAGCGTTGTCCTGGTGTTAATCGACTTTCAGGAAAGGCTGTTCCCCGTCATGCACGAGAAGGAAAAGCTGCTGCGGAGCGTCTTAAAGCTTATTCAAGGGGCGAAGGTGCTGGAGATACCGATAATCATGACCGAGCAGTACCCGAAGGGACTGGGGCCGACGCTGCCGGAGATAAGAGAGCTATTACCGGATGTAAAGCCGATTGAGAAGGTGTGCTTCGACTGCTGTGACGAGGGGGCTTTCGGTGAGTCGCTGGAATCCCTGAAAAGGAAGCAGGTGCTCATCGCCGGCATCGAGGCGCACATCTGCGTTTACCAGACGGCGATGGCGCTGTTCCGTTCCGGCTACGAAGTGCAGGTGGTCGGCGACTGCGTTTCGTCGCGTGAGCCGGAGAATAAGCTGGTCAGCCTGTTGAAGATGGGGGCGGCGGGGGTAAGCCCGACGACCGTGGAAATGGCACTGTTCGAGCTGCTCAAGGTTGCCGAAGGGGACAAATTCAAGCAAATCAGCAACATCGTCAAATGAATCAAGAAAAATTTAATCCTATAGAGTTCCGGCGTAAAATTCATCCGTCGAAGATGATGACGCGTGACGACTCCGGCAAGTTTGTTGAGGCGGCAATACCCCTGGAGTTCCGCTTCGACCCTCTGACCGGCCGGACCTGCCGCATCGTTCAGTTCTCGCTGGAAAGAATCATCCGGCCGGATATAAGAGCGCTGGTAGATAGGTCACGGGAGTTACCCTGCCCCTTCTGCGCGCCACTCGTCGACAGGATTACGCCCCGCTTTCCCCCCGACCTTATCCCGGATGGAGTTATCCGCCGGGGCAAAGCGCTGGCCTTCCCGAACGCCAGTCCGTGGGACGTTTACGGCATCGTCGTGGTCATTTCCGATGAGCATTTCATTCCTCTGGACGGTTTCGACCTTGAGACCGTGCTTGATGCCATGATGGCGGCGCAGGCACATATCAAAGCCGTACAAAAGGCCGACCCTGCGGCGAAGCACCACTTCATCGCTTGGAACTATATGCCCCCTTCCGGGGGGAGCCTCGTGCACCCGCACCTGCAAAGCAACGCCGGTTACCACGCGGCGTACTACCAGAAACAGGTGCTGGAGGCGTCCGAAAGTTATTATCGGGAGAAGGGAACGAATTACTGGAGCGACCTCCTGGAGCAGGAGAGACGGACTGGGGAGAGGTACGTGGGGAAAATCGGCAACACGGAGTGGCTCACGGCCTTCGCGCCCCGGGGGCGCCTTTCCGATGTGCTGGCCGTATTCCCGGGTAAAGCCTCGATCGCCGAACTCTCCGAGGACGACCTGCGGGATTTTGCCTCCGGTCTGCTTAAGGTATTCAAATATATTGACGAGTTGAACCTGCTAAGCTTTAACATGGCCACGTACTCGGGGTTCGATAAAAGCCAGTTCTGGGCGCATGCCCGGATTACGCCGCGTGGCTCGCTGCTGTATTCGCCCATCGAGACCAGCGACCAGTTCTACTACCAGATACTGCAGGACGAGAATATCTGCATCCTGCCGCCGGAGGTCGCCTGCGAACGACTGATAAAGCAATTTATCGCCTGAGAGCTATTTACATTATGTAATTTGGGTGTATAATATTATATAGAGCGCTTTTTATTTACGGCTGTTCCTGATGAAAAGCGGTTATTTTATGAAAAGCCAAACGCCAGTTTTCAGATAAACGTCCAGATAAAGGAGGGTACACCGGATATGGGACACAAAGGTCCAGCGAAACCCGCCGTCTCCAACAGACCCGGGCAAGCTAAGCCATCTGCGCCGAAGAAAAAGTAATTTCATCTGGTATATACTTTTAGGGGAGTCGTAAACTTAGAGAATGATTCCCCTGTATTTTTTGTTATGGATAGTATAAACACCTCAGGAGACAACTCAGAAAATCCGGAGACGATGGAGTGCCGGCGCTGTGGGGTCTGCTGCACCCGGCACCAGGCGTTCGTCACCCCGGAAGACATCGTACGCATTACCGCTTATCTGGGGATAACCATGGAGGACTGGGAGCGGCTTTATGACGATTCGCGGTGGCAGTTTTCGGAATACCGCCTGATACGGCACGTAAACGGCGCCTGTGCTTTCCTCACGTATGATAACGGCCTGGCTACCTGCACCATCCACCCGGTGAAACCCGCCTGCTGCGCCGCCTGGAAGCCGGGGCCGGACAGGACGGAGTGTAGAGAGGGGAGGGAAAGGGGTGGTGGCAATACGCATTGATTTTATTCTCATTGCAGGTGTAAAGGAGGAAACCAGCATGCGGTTTTAAAGCGAGTAGATTTCAGACTGTTGACAAGTGCTATCATATATGATACTATTCCAAAGAGAGTGATGATGTGAGTAAGCGGGACAAGAGGGAGGAGAAAATTAGACAAAATCCTATAAATGTCTCGATTGTAGATTTCGAAGCTCTCGTCAAAAATTATGGTTATATTGAATCTGGTGCGAAGCACCACAAAGCAGTAGTAGGTGACTACTCTATGACTTATAAACGTGAAAATCCGATTAAATCTGTATATGTAAGACAATTACTGAAGTTCATAGACATCATTCAGAAGTAAGGGGTGTATGTATGAATAATGATATTCAGGCCAAGGTTGAATATTATCTCAATCAGCCGTATACATTCCTTTTAGAACAACACAATGATGGTGAAAAATCTTATTATTCCCTGAGAGTACTCGAACTGGAGGGGTGTATCACTACCGGAGATACCATGGAAGATGTAGCGGGAGACTTACAAGATGCTATGCGCGAATGGCTTCAGCTGAATATCAAGCTTGGTAGAGCTATACCCAAACCTCTCAAATCTAAGCGTTACAGTGGTAAGGTAGTCTTACGTATGCCGCCGGTCTTACATGAATCTCTGATGTTCAAAGCGGCACAACAAGGTGTTAGTCTTAACCAGTATCTCGTGGCGTCGCTTTCTCATACTCTGGGTTATCAAGAAGGTGTGGATGCCGGTGTAAAATCCGCGCGGCGAGTTGAAGAAGAGAAAGTAAAATCTCGCTGATTTTAACAACAAAAGCGTCAGCAGATTGTTATAAAATGAAAAATACCCTGAAAATGCGAGGGTTCTTTTTTCCTCCTGGTAGACCGGCCTATAATATTATAGCTCTCAATCCTTTTCCAGCGCTTCGGCGATAAGCTCGCTCAGGTCTTTAACGCGCAGGGTTTCCTCGGCCTCTCTGGCCTTAATACCGTCTTCGAACATCGTCAGGCAGTAGGGGCAGGCCGTGGCCACGATATCTACCTTCGCCTGGATTATTTCGTCGACTCTCCTGTTGCTGACCCGCTTGTCCGGGTCCTCCTCCATCCACATGTGGCCGCCTCCCCCGCCGCAGCAGAAGCTGTTCGACCGGCAGCGTTTTAGCTCCACAGCCCTGATGCCCCGGAGAACGCTCAATATCAGCCGGGGTTCTTCATAAATATCGTTGTAGCGTCCCAGGTAGCAGGAATCGTGGTAGGCTATTTTCGCGGGTTCTAGCCTGCCGAGTATAAGTCGGCGCTGGCGTAGCAAATCGAGGATAAACTGAGTATGGTGAATAACCTCGAAATTGCCCCCAAATTGCGGGTACTCGTGCTTGAGGGTGTTGAAGCAGTGGGGGCAGGCGGTAAGAATCTTTTTAACATCATGCGCCTTGAGTATCTCGATATTGCTCTGGCAGATTGTCTGGAACAGGTATTCGTCACCCATGCGCCGGGCGGGGTCGCCGCAGCAGCTCTCTTCCTCGCCGAGTACGGCAAAATTAACCCCCGCCGCCCGCAGTATAGCGACCATGGCCCTGGCGATACTCATGTTGCGGTCTTCGAGGGCCGCCGTACAGCCCACCCAGTACAGTATCTCCGGGTTTTCATTCTCCGACAGGTCTGGCACTTCCAGGCCCTCGTACCAGGTGGTACGCGTGGCGGTAGTGCCGCGGAAGGGGTGCCCCCTGGCTCCCAGGCTTTTCAGCGTGTTCTGGACTTCTTCGGGGAAGCGGCTCTGCTCCATAGCCAGATTGCGGCGCATATCGATTATCTTGTCGACGTGCTCGACGTAAACCGGGCAGGCCTCCATACAGGCGCGGCAGGTGGTGCAGTCCCAGATTGCCTCGTCGGTAATAACCTCGGCAATCATGTCCTTGCGGGCCTCGACGGGCTTTTTCTGCCAGGGCACGGGATACGTCTCGTAAAGGTGGTCTTTTAAGTCTAAGATAACCTGCTTGGGGCTGAGGGCTTTGCCGCTGAAGTTGGCGGGACATACATCCTGGCAGCGACCGCAGCGGGTGCAGGCGTCCAGGTCCATGAGCTGCTTCCAGGTGTAGTCTTCGATTTTAGATACGCCGAACAACTCGGTAGTTTCAAAATCGACGGGTGTCAGCGCCCCTTTTGGCCTTAGTGAACGGAAGAATATATTTACAGGTGATAGTAGTATGTGTTGCAGGCGGGAGCGGTTTACCCAGATATAGCCGAGGAGGATAAAGGCCGGTACGGTGTGGATGATGGCCCGGTGCCATACCAGTATCTCATTCTTGGCTTCGACCAGGAAAGAGGGGAAGATATGGGAAAGGCCATAACCCACCGGTGACCATAGAGTCCAGTCGGTGACGGTAGTATCGCTGGCGGCGATGCGGTATCCCTTTACCATGAAGCCGGTGAGGACGATGAGGAATATCCAGACGTAGAGCAGGGAGTCCTCCGGCATATTGTCCAGGCGGGCGGGGCGGATAACGTAGCGGCGGATTACCGCCAGGATGCCGCCGATGAGCAGCAGCACCCCGCCGGCTTCGGCGGCCCAGGAAGCGTAAAGGTAAACGGTCTGCGGCGGGTTGGTGATACCGGTGACGTATGAAAACAGCCGTGTTATTTTACCCAGTACCAGAATGGCCGCCCCGCCGAAGATGAGGGCGTGCATGATGCCGGGATACAGTTCCTTGCCCCGGATAATGCGGATATTGGTTATCGCTACTGCCAGCGTCGTTACCAAACGCTGCCACCAGTGCCCCGAACGGTCGTCCGGCTGGCCCAGTTTCCAGAGTCGGTAATGGCGACCGAAGCCGAAGACAAAGGCCGCGACCAGCAGCGGGACGAATACCAGGACGCCGATGATAACCGGCAGGAAAATCTCCCTGATATAAATCAGCTGGCCTGCCCAGAAAATTTCACCTGAAGACATTTAAATATTCCTTAAATTTTTCTCCTTAATTATCATACCGCCGGGTAAAAAGTGGTCAGGTGGGCGATAAAGAATATCAGGACAATAAAGCCGACCGCCAGGAGCGCCAGGACTACGGCCTTACCGTATCTCGGCCCGATACCCAGGTCGGAGGCGGTGAGTCTTACACCGTGAAGCACGGCGTAGCTTATAGCCGCCAGTATCAGCACTTCAATAACGATAGCGATAGTTCTAAACAGTATGTCCATTTTTTCCACTCAACGGCCCGAACTGGGTCTGGGCCTTGCATGCGGGACAGAGTTCGAGCTGCGAAACCGATGAATACCCGGCGGCCTTCATCCTGGCCTGTAATTTCTCTATCATGCTTTTGGGTCCGATGGCACCGCCGCACCGCGAGCAGCGGGCGATTTCATCCTCGAATAGTACCGACGGCTGGTTCATTTTTTCCGGTTCGAGGAGGCGTTCCACCTGGAGGCACTTTTCCGGACAGATTTTCACGCACAGACCGCAGGCCACACAGACGCCGTGTTTGAAAAGCAGCCTGAAGGTATCGGAGTTTTCACCTGATGAAATAGTCAGCGCGCCGGTGGGGCACTCCTGGACGCAGAGACCGCAGCCCGTGCACTTCGTAGTGTCGAGGCTTACCCTGCCGAGCGGCGAAAGCTTTTGTAAAAGCTCCCGGCGGCTGATTCCTTCTTTACTATCCTTCATCTTTGCTTTCACTTGTCTCTGCGGTATCGCCTGGCTGTTCTACTTCTTCTGCACTTTCTTTAACGGTTTCCTTTGCCGGCTCTCCGGGCGGTAAAAGCTCCAGGTATTTCAGGCCCAGGATGAAAAGAAGCGCCAGAAGGGCGATTATCCCGATGGAAAGCAGCATTTCCAGCGGGGTCAAAGGGAAAGAGCCCGTAGCGCCCCAGACTCCCTGTATTTCCCCCGGATAGTAATGCATGGGGTAGGCCGCGCCGGGGATTACCAGGTAATACCTTTCGAAGAAAACGCCGATAACCACCGAGGCCCCGGCCGCAACCACCCAGCCGATAGTCTTGTTAGTGCGGGGATTGAACAGGATTGCCAGCGGTATGACGGCCCCCAGGCCTATCTGGAACCCCCAGAAAATCCAGCTGTACCGCCCGGTGAGCATATATACGGCGGCTTCCCGGTGGGGCGAGTAGAGGTGGGTCAGCTTATCGACGATGATTAAAATAAGCAGAATGATAATAAAATACGTGAGCAGCCGGCCCAGGGAAGCGATAACCTCTTTTTTCAGTTCGCGACCGCTCAGCGCAAGGGTGAGCACCATGACAACGATGAGCAGGGCCACGCCGGAGGCGAGCGCCGCGGCCAGGAACTCCAGGGGTCTTACCGGCGAGAACCAGGCTTCCCTGGCGGCAACAAAGCCCCAGATAGCTCCCGTGCCCATGTGCACCAGGACAGCCCAGCAGACGGCGATTATGCCCATCGTCCGGGAGAAGCGGCTATTGGCGAATATTATCCCCAGGTAGATAAGGCTGATAATGAAGTAGCCGCCGTAGAGGATGCCGTTGATGGCGAACATCGACTTCATGTTGTTCAGGTAGAAGAACATGAAAAGACGCCAGAACTTCTCCGGCCTTCCCAGGTCGATGGCGATGGAAAGCATGGCGCCGAATATCAGGACGATGGCCAGAAAGACCGCCATCCGGGCGATGGGGCGGTACTCCTCTCTGCCGAAAACGTAGGTCAGCGAGGAGAGAATCAGGGAGCCGGCGCTGAGTCCAATCAGGTAGATGGTGAGAACGATGGGCATGCCCCAGGGGATAACGTTGCTGCTGCCGAACACCTGGTGCCCCTGGATATAGCTCAAAATAAAGCTGATGAAGCCGGCCAGCGCCAGTATGGCCAGGACCGCTATCAGGTAGCGGTAGCCTCTTGATTTTCCCTCAAGGGCGACAAAATCCGTTGTCAATCAACACTCCTCATGGTACTGTCATTGCGAGCCATCCCGATGAGCTACCCTTACTCCTGCGAATCGGAGGCGTGGCAATCTCTGCGGTGGCCTTCCTTTAACTTTCTGCATTACTTGTGCATCCCATGAGATTCTCACGGTCGCTTCGCTCCCTCAGAATGACAGTCATAAATCCTTATTTCGGTAAATAAAACACCTTCGGGCTGGTGCCCATCTCCTCGCGAAGTCGCAGCCACTGTCGTGATGCGAGCAATCGCGCTACCTGGCTTTCGGGGTCGTCAAGGTCGCCGAAGGCTATGGCGTGAGCCGGGCAGGCTTCGGCACAGGCGGGGAGGACTTCCTCCCCCACCTTTTTCCCTTCTTTGATTGCCTGGTCGATACGGTGGAAGCAGAAGGTGCATTTCTCGACCACGCCGTGCACGCGGTGGGGGAACGGCCAGATACCCCTGTCGGCGCGCTCTGGGGGAGGGTCGGGGCGGTGGTACTCTTCGTCCTCCGGCTCTTTATAATTGAAACTGCGGGCGCCGTAGGGGCAGGCGACGATGCAGTACTTGCAGCCGATGCAGCGCCGGAAGTCTTGTATCACGATGCCGTCCTCGCGGCGGTAGGTAGCTTTGGCCGGGCATACCGTCACGCAAGGTGCGTCGTCGCAGTGCATACAGGGCATCGGTATCAGGTCGATTCTTACCGTAGGGTATTCGCCGTTGCTGACGGCGATGACCTTGTGCCAGAAGGGCGTCTGGCGTTTTTCGTGCTCCTCCGGCGAGCCGTACGGCACGTTGTTCTCCGCCTTGCAGGCCACGGAGCACGACTGGCAGCCGGTGCATTTATCGAGGTCGATTACCATTCCCCATCTTGTCATTACGCAGCTAACCTCATGCCTTATAGACCCTGACCCTGGTATTGAAGAGAGCGGACTGCCCGCTCAGGCGGTCGTAGTCCACGCCGATAATCTCGTTGGGGTTCACGCCGATGCCGCGGTCCCATTCGCCGCCGGCATAGTGGCCTTGTCCAGTGGCGATACCGACCACGCCGGGGTGAATCCCCTCGAACACCCTGGCCTTAGCCTTAATTTTATTAAATTGAGATTCCACCCAGACCATGTCGCCGTCTTTAATGTCCAGACTCCGGGCGGTACGGCGGTTAATCTCGGCGAAATTCGTCCAGCCGGCGCCGTGCATCACCAGGAACACTTCCTGCGCCCAGGGGTAGTTCTGGCTGCCGTTCTCGATATTGAGCAGCGGCTGGTAGGTGGTTAATACCAGCGGATAATCTCCGTGGTCGCCCAGGAATTCTGCCTCCCGGTAGTAAGGCAGGCCGGTCAGGTTGTCGATTTCTTCGCCTTTCTCTTTGAGCAGCGCTTCCAGATTTCCCGACCGGAATTCGAATTTCCCGGAAGGGGTGTCAAAAATGCGGTCGTATTTATAGTATTTATAGTCCGGCCCCACCCAGACTCCCTGCTCCACTAACCTATCCCATGAAGCGAGGTCGGCGGTGCGGTATTTAACGAATCCCCCGGCACCGTCGCCGATGCCCGCAAAGGACCGCTCCACCGTGCCGCCCAGTCGACCGGCCATATTAAATATAATATCGATGGTGCTTTTGGTATCGTACAGGGGCGTCACCGCCGGCTGCTTGAGCCTGACCTCGGCGAAGCCGGAGCCCGGCGGCGAGTGTTCGTAAGCCCACGACTCCATGAAAACGGTCGAAGGCAGGATGATATCGGCGTACTCCGCCATCTCGCTGATGAACGGGGCAACGTGGACGTAATAGGGGACCTTGCCGAGAGCCTCGTCCCAGCGCCCGGCGCCGGGGGCGGACATATTGAAATTGCCGTTGAAGCCTATCGCCATCTCGACCGGATACGGCTGGCTTTCCAGGATAGAATCGGCCACCCGGTTGGTGACCACCTCCGCGACGGGGAAGCTGCCCGTTTTCCGAAAGTCCAGCGCCGGCCTGGATTTGCCCTTTCGGGACGTGTCATCTTCGGCGATTTCGGGCAGGGGGTGGTAGGGGGGGTCTTCCTGGTAGATTACCCCGCCGGGGGCATCGATGCTGCCGACCAGGGCGTTCAGGCAGAAGATGGCGTAGCCGGTGTAAGAGCCGTTGGGCCAACTGGTGGCACCCCGTCCCCTCCAGGCTATGGCCGGTTTAGTCGTGGCGAATTCCCTGGCGAGCTGCCGGATAGTATCGGCGGGGATACCGGTGGTGGCCGCCACCGCTTCCGGGGCATAATAATCAATAGCCAGCTTTTTGTATTCATCGAAGCCGGCGGTCCACTTACTGACGAAATCGGAGTCGTAAAGGCCTTCGCTGATGATAACGTGGGCGATGGCCATCGCCAGGGCGGCGTCGGTGCCGGGATTGATGGGCACCCACCGGTCGGCCTTGAGGGCGGTAACCGAGTAGCGGGGGTCGACGACCACCACCTTAGCGCGGTTGGGCCTTTCGCGGCGGATTTTACCCCACATCCTCAGGCCCCGCGCCAGCGGCTTGTACGATTCCAGGATGTTCGCCCCGAACGACAGGATGTAATTCGTACGTTCGAGGTCATAGGCGCTCTGCGTGTAATGGCCGTCGGCCATCCACTCGCCGGCCTTGTCCGCTTCATTATTGAGCCCATCGGCGGACACGAGATTGGGCGTGCCGTAGGCAGCGGCAAAGCGGCGAAAAATATCCTCGTCGCTAACGGTGTTCAGTCCGTAGAGAAGGAGAAGTCTTTCCGGCTGCCCGTTCTCTCTCAGCGCTTTAAGTCTCTCGCCGACCTCGTGCAGCGCCCGCTCCCAGGATATTTCCGTCCAGCCGGGGTTAATCCCCCTGCCTTTGGCCGGATTGGTCCTTTTCAGGGGTGTGGTGATGCGGGCGGGGTCGTACAATACCTGGAGGCCGACGTTGACGCGGGCGCAGTTCTCTCCCTCGGAAACCTTAGATAAGGGATTACCGGTAACCTTAACCGCCCGACCGTTGACCACTCTCACCCTGGTGGCGCAGCGCGTAGCGCAGTTCAGGCAGGAAGTGGGTACCCACTTCTCGGTGATGACGCCATCGCCCCCGGGTAGCTCCGGAGAAAAGACGGCGGAACCCAGGGCGGGGCGGCTGAAGAAGCGGGTGACAGCGGCCGCGACCCCTGCTAGCGCGGTTAACTTAATGAATGTTCTCCGGCTTATGCCGGAAAGTCCACTTTTTCCCCTCTGCAACCTGGTTGACTTATTGTTCTCCATCAAACCTGTAAACTCATTATCACGCGCTGTAAGATTACGGTTGCATTCGTTCTTGAAGTAGTCGGTCTGATTTGACAAAGCTGTTGGCTGGTCATGCTTTTGATGTCCAGCTCGGATAACCCGAACCAAATTTACAATACACTATAGTAGCCTAAAAAACAAGAGGGGAGCGTCGTTCCGCAGGCTGATTTTAAAGCCCGGTGTTCATTTTGCCCTTCCGTTTTGTGCTACAATATTCCCAAGAAGGATACGGTGAGAGTAAGGAGAAGAGGAAATGTCTGAATTGAAATACGCTAAGAATATCATTACCGAGGACCTGATGCCGCCCCAGTCGCCCGAGGCCATCAAGTTAATGGAGGACCAGGCGAAGGCAGGCAGGACTATCGACCGGACACTTTTGCTGGGGATATACGATTCGATATTGAAAGGCGCTTTTTTCGCCGGGTGCGAAATAATATGGGGTCTCGATGGTAGCGGCCCGGTGAACATCGAGTTGCCCCACACGCATGATTTCGATGAGATTATCGGGTTCGGCGGCACCAACCGGAACTACCCGCGGGAGCTGGGGGGAGAGATAGAGTTCTGGCTGGGGGATGAAAAACACATCATCACCCGGACGTGCCTGATTTTTATCCCCAAAGGCGTGAAACACTGCCCCATTATTTTCCGGAGGGTCGATACCCCCATCTTCATGTTCGAGGCGGGGAACGACACGGTCTACGAGAAGTTAAAGTAGCCCCCCGCCACGAAGGCACCAGAAATATATAAGAATTTTCTTAAAAGTATTTTCCGGACATACCCGCGGTGAAGTGGAAAATCGGCCTGTCCACCCTTCTGATGATGAGCGGGCAGTGCTTGATTCCCGCCGGGATAAAGGCGATGAAGGTCCTGTCCAGGATGTTCTGCTTGCCGTCTATCCACAACTCGACTTCGCCACAAAGGTCGTAAATGTCGTCCGGGTTGGTGCCGATATAAGCAATGGTTTCGTCATAGTCATGCACGTGCTCTTTAGCGATGCCTTCTTCGCCTTTGGTCTCGGGCCACTTGCCGGGCCAGTACCAGGACGTATCCATGTAGAAGGCCCCCGGGCGCACTTCGCTGTCCATTTTAATCAGGAGCGAGCCTTCATCTTCGGTTAATACCGGAGTCCAGTCGGCCGGGACGAAATCCTTTTTCAACTCCGTGACAAAGTATTTTTTATCCCATTGAGCCATAATTATCTATTCTCCTTTCCTTTTTTCGTGACCGCCGGGGTCGGCCTCGGCCAGGGTGCCGGCGCCGAGCATGATAGTCATCTCAATGTGCGGCTTATCGAAACGCTTCCAGGTCAGCGGCCCGTGTTTGATGCCTTTGGGCACGAAAACCGCCGAGGTCTTATCTATAGTGAGCGGTTGGCCGTCCACCATGAATTCTATTTCCCCGCCCAGCTCCTCGCGATTATCGGGGTCGGTGCCCATGTGTATCACTATCTCGTCATAATCGTGGCTATGCTCGTAGATATGGGTGGGAGGGTCGGGCATATCACAGACCCAGCCGGCTTCTATGTACAGCTTTATCTCGGGTATAAGATTGCTGCTCATAAGGGTCATGGCGGGGTGGCGGCCTTTGACTACTTCGGGCGGCGTCACCTCGTACGCGGGTTTCTTAACAAAATATTCTTCAGCGTTGATTTTTGGCATTTTATCTCGTTCTCCTCCGTAATTTAGTGCAGTCGTAACAGATTATATTCTCTTTATTAGGAATCAAGCAACTAAACCATAGTTATCTCTTTTTTCTCTCTGCCGGGGATTTTACCAGCGTTTTAGATAGTCTGCATATGCCGGTAAACTTATAATTGATGCCGCACTTGTGATATGATTTTAACATATAGAGAAAACTCGGTTGGTATAATATACTCACGGTGCCCTGTCTATCATATAATATTACATGAATATAGATAGCACCGGCGCGGCGGGTGCCCGGGACACGCAAATGCAGATATTTGAGTATTATAGCAGATAAATCAGGAGGTATATAGTGTTACTCGAAAACAGGGTGGCTATTGTTACCGGAGGCGCTAAAGGAATGGGGAGGGGCATCGCCCTCAAGTTCGCTGAGGAAGGGTGCGATGTCGTCGTCAATGCTCTGCATATAGAGGGCGCCGAAAAGGTGGCGGAAGAAGTCAAAGCCTTGGGACGCAAGTCCCTGGCGGTAAAAGCCGACATATCAAACAGCGCCGAAGTGCAAAAGATGGTTGACGAGACCATTAAAACGTTCGGGAAAATAGATATCCTGGTCAATAACGCCGGGGGAGTTATGGGGGTGCAGGGGGGAGATACCGAAACGGCGACCGAAGAGGACTGGGACAAAGTGTTGAGCGTGAACCTGAAAGGCGCGTTCCTGGTGTGCATGGCGGTGATACCCCACATGAAAAAGAAAAAATACGGCAAGATAATCAACCTTTCATCGATGGGTGCCGTCAGTCCGTCCGTTTCCGTGCTGCATTACCATTCGGCCAAGGCCGGGATTCTGGGTTTAACGTTGAACCTTGCCTTCGAGCTGGCCCCCCAGAACATCTATGTAAACGCCATTGTCCCGGGGCCTATCGAGACGCCGTTCTGGGATGCTTTGCAGCCACCGGGGCCGGGCAGAGATGCCTTATTTGCGGCGATAGCCAAAAAGGAAGTCCCTCTGGGGAGGATAGGTAAACCGGAAGATATCGCCGGGTCTGCTCTGTTCCTGGCATCGGGGCTTTCCGACTACGTTACCGGCCAGATTATCTGCGTCGCCGGGGGGCAACCCCTATCGTCACACGCGGCCACTTTCCTGTCATCGGGTGAGAGACCGGGCGGATAACTAAAGGGAAGGCATTCATAACGGAGGAAACGATGAAGAAACTCAGAGTCAGGAATAAGAAGATAGACGATGGCCTTCTGATGAAAAAGAGGCGTGAAGAGCTGGACAGGTGGCCGACCGGCAAGGAGGTTGATTTCGAAGAAGCGGTGGCGTACCAGAAGAGCCTGCCCGATAGTAAAATCTGGTGGAAGGTGATGACAAAGCTGCACGAAGAGGGCAGGATGAGCGTCTTCCCCAGGGCCGGAACCCCGGTACTTGAAAAGATGATTGAGCTCTGCCAGGGTCTGAGGGACTCAGGCGTTGTCCTCATCCCGGTAACCACCGATAGCTATACCCGTCTCCGCCAGTATGAAAAGGTCGAGGAAATCCTCAAGGAGTGTGAGAAAACAGGCAAGCCGTTGCTGAACGGGTATCCCATCATAAACCAGGGCGTCAAGAAGACCCGCAAACTCGTTGAAAGCATCGATGCCGCGTTCAGCCCTAGGGGGGCCGGCGGAGAAATAGCCATCGCTTCCGGGATGACGACCGCAGAGGCGGGAATGGGATTCCTGGGATTCGGCAGCTATGCCAAAAATATGACCATCCAGGACCTTGTCGAAAGCAGCCAGAACGGTATGAGGGTTCTCGGCTGGTACGCCGACAGGGGAGTGATTTTGTGCAAGGACCTCCACGGGTGGCTGCCCAGCTCTCCTTTCCCGTTGAGCATCAATCTTGCCTGCCAGGTTATAGAGGCGGTTACCGCCGCGGAGCAGGGCCAGAAGGCTTTATACCCGCTGGTGCACTGCATGGGTAATATGACCCAGGATTTAGCCTGGATAAGACTGGCCCCGAGGATAATCCGGGAGTACCTGGACAAGTTCGGCTATCAGGACTGCATGATTATCGGCACATGTCCCGCCCAGACGCCCCTTTTCCCGGTCGCTATGGACATGGGAGGCGCCTTTGCTTATCTTTGCTACGTGTCGATGGTGGGGGCGTTATCCAAGAGCAACGCGGTCGACCTGCGAAGCATCGACGAGGGTGCCGGCGTTCCTACCAAGGATACCAATGCCGTAAGCTACCGGGCGGCCAAGTGGATTTTCGACGTGGTGCGGGAGCAGCAGGTTGAAATCGATGTCAAGGGCATAGACATTGAAGAAAAGGTGGCCGAGACAGAGATAAATGCGATACTCGATAGAGTCCTTAACCTCGGCGACGGCGATATCGTCGATGGCACGGTGAGGGCCGTCGAGTCCGGAGTCCTCGATTCGCCGTGGAGTCCCAACGTTAACGTAAAAGACCAGGTGCTGGGGGTGAGGGATGCCAAGGGAGCCTGCCGTTACCTTGAGTTCGGCAATCTTCCTATACCCGAGGAAATAAAGGAATTCCACCGCGGGAAAGTGGCGGAGAGGGAAAAGCTGGAGGGGAAAAAGGTGGATTACCATGCTACCGTCAGGGATTTATGGAGTCTCAGCAAAGGTAAAATAGTGGGCATACCTCCTTATGACCAGTAGTCTCCCGGATTGACCGGGTATCATAGACCCAGGAGGAGAAGCGATGAAGAATACACCGACAATCATAACCGGAACAGTGGGGATGGATGCGCATGTCATCGGCACCAAAATCGTTTCCCGCGCGCTGAAGGATGCCGGGTTCAAAGTCGTCGCGCTGGGTATGCAGGTATCCCCGGAGGAGTTTATCAGCGTCGCCCAGGAGACGAAGGCGGACGCTATTTTAATGACCTCGCTTTACGGCATGTCCGAGCTGGACTTAAAAGGTTTTAACGAGAAACGGATGGAGGCCGGGCTGGGAGACGTGCTTCTTTATATAGGCGGCAACCTGGTAATAGGCAGGTACGACCCTAAAGAGGTCGAGCCGAGGTTTAAAAAGCTGGGGTTCGACCGCGTTTACCCGCCCGAGACGGATATCGTGGCGGTGATTAAGAGCGACCTCAAAAAAGATTTAAAAGCAAAAGGGAAAATGTAGTCGATTTGATGCCACATGGACGATATCAGACTGCTGATTGATTTCGGGAGCACTTTCACCAAGGTCGTGGCAGTTGACCTCGGCAGGGAGGAGGTCTTGGCGGCAGCGCGGGTTCCTTCGACCGTGGAGAGCGATATAACGGTGGGGCTGGGGGAAGCCTTAAAAAAGATAGAGGCTCATACCGGCACGGGCGGGCTGGAGGAGAAGGAGGCGTTAGCCTGCAGCAGTGCCGCCGGCGGTCTACGCATGGTCTGCGCCGGGTTTGTGCCAGAGCTTACCAGCAAGGCGGCTAACCTAGCCGCGCTGGGGGCGGGGGCGAAGGTAATCGGCTGCTATTCCTATAAACTCACGCAGCAGGAGATACAGGAGATAGAGGCAGAGGCTCCCGATATTGTTCTCCTATCCGGCGGGACGGACGGCGGTGACGAGGGGGTTATTATTCATAACGCCAGGTTATTCTCCCGCACCGGTGGGGCGGTAACCAATATTATCGTTGCGGGAAATAAGACGACTCATGATGAAATAAGGGAAATTTTCAGTGATAACCGTAAAAACGTTTTATATACGAAGAATGTCATGCCGGAAATAGGCGTGCTGGATGTCGCTCCCTGCAATCGGGAAATACGGGAGCTGTTCATGAAGAATATCATCGAGGCTAAAGGCATCGCGCGGGCCAAAGCGGTTATTAAAGACGTTATCATGCCGACACCCTCGGCGGTGCTGGAGGCGGCCAGGCTGATTGCCGACGGATGCGAAGGTGCGCAGGGATTCGGCGAATTAATCGTCATCGATGTCGGCGGGGCGACGACGGATGTACATTCAATCGCCCAGGGCAAGCCCGCCCGGGCCGATACCATCATGACCGGGCTGCCGGAACCGTATGAAAAAAGGACGGTGGAAGGAGACCTCGGCCTGAAATATAACCTGGACAGGCTCCTCGAACTCGTTAAAGGGAGAGAGCTACCTCCCAACTTCGATGCCATCGTAAAGGGATTCCACGAGGGGAAGCTACCGCAGACGGAAGAGGAGTTCGCCTGTCACCGCTTGCTGACCTGTCTCACGGTAGAGGTCGCCATGAGCCGGCATGCCGGGAGGGTAGAGGTGGTCTACGGGCCGACCGGAGAGAGGCTGGTGCAGCACGGCAAAGACCTTACCGGCGTGAAAACCGTCATCGGCACGGGAGGCCCGATTATATTTTCCGACAGATGCCGCGAGATACTGGGATATACCCTGTTCCGGGAGGAAAGCCCCTTCAGCCTCAAACCGGAAAATCCGAAGTTCTACATTGATGAACAATATATCCTCTATGCGGTGGGACTGCTCAGTCAGGTCGAACCGGAGAAGGCTCTGAGCCTTGCCAGGAAGTACCTGATACAAATATAGTATTACTCACGGGGGATAAAGGCGAAAGGTGAAATATGCTTAATCATTGCCGGGCGCTGGATTTAACCGACGACAAAGGTTTCCTGTGCGGTAAGACACTGGCCGACCTGGGCGCCGACGTCATAAAAATCGAGAGGCCGGGGGGTGACCCTTCGCGGGGAATCGGGGGATTCTGGCACGATACCCCCGACCCCGAAAAGAGCCTGTACTGGTTCGCCTATAACTCGAATAAAAGGGGCATCACCCTGAATATAGAGTCGGCGGAAGGACGGGAGATATTCAAAAAACTCGTCAGGACCGCCGATTTCGTCATAGAGTCGTTTCCGCCGGGCTACATGGAAAGGCTCGGGCTGGATTATTCCAGCCTCAGCGGGATTAATAAAGGAATCATCATGGCGTCCATTACGCCCTTCGGAACGGAAGAGCCCTACCGCGATTATAAAGACTCGGATATCGTCGTCATGGGCATGAGCGGGACGCTGTACCAGACCGGAGAGACCGACGGCCCGCCGGTGCATATCAGCACACCGCAGGCCTGCCTTCACGCCGGGCTGGACGCCGCCGTCGGCGTGATGATTGCCTACCACTACCGCGAGATGACCGGGGAGGGACAACATGTCGATGTATCCATGCAGCAGAGCGCGGCCTGGTTCCAGGCCAACGCCGTGCCGACCTGGGAGCTTATGGAGAGAAATCTGAAGCGGTCCGGGGCTTTTCGTGCCGGCATGAGCAAGGACGTCGGCCAGCGGCAGGTGTGGCCGTGCCGGGACGGTTACGTATTCTTCAACGTCATCGGCGGCAGGACGGGCGCCAAGTCGTTGAGCGCGCTGGTAGAGTGGATGAATGAAGACGGCGGCGCCACCGATTTTCTGCTTAACATGGACTGGGACAACTTCGATATGTTTACGGTAACGAAAGAAGAAATGGATAGCATATCAGAGCCGGTCGGGGAGTTCTTCAGGAGCCATACCAGGCAAGAACTCCTGGCGGGGGCGGTGCCGAGGGGAGTATCCATCGGCCCGCTTTCCAGCATGGAGGACCTTCTCAACGACGAGTGCCTCCGGGAGCGGAATTTCTGGAAGGAGATAGAGCACCCGGAGCTGGGGGCGAGCCTTACCTATCCGCGGGAGTTCGTAAAGTCGACGGAGACGGACTGCTCCACGCGCTTTCGGGCGCCGCTAATCGGCGAGCACAACGCAGAAGTCTATAACAAAATAGGCCTGTCTCAACAGGAACTTACAGAGTTAAAAGAGGCAGGAATCATTTAGGGGAGTAACGATATTGGATATAGATAAACGGGAAGGGGTTTTCAGCGGGTTGACGATACTGGCTTTCTGCTGGGCGGTGGTCGGCCCGCTAACGATGAAGTTCTTCGCCGACCACGGTGCGAAGGTTATCCGGGTGGAGACGCGCAAAAGGCCGTGCACCATGAGGTCTTCGGCCCCTTACAAGGATAATATACCGAACTATAACAAGGGGGGCTATTTCAACTATTATAATTCCAATATTTTAAGCCTGTCGCTGAACATGGACACGCCCGAAGCCCGGGAGATAGCGAAAAAACTGGCAGTCGAGTGCGACGTTTTCATGGAGAACTACACGCCGGGCGTCATCGAAAAGTGGGGGCTGGGTTACGATGAACTGAAAAAGATACGTCCCGATATTATCATGCTGCGGCAGAGCGGTTATGGGTCGTGGGGGCCTTATGCCAAACTGCCGGCCTTCGGAATGGTGCTGGTGCCCATCGCGGGCCTGCCCAATTTCATCGGCTGGCCGGATAAAGAACCCCTGCCGGTGGGAGTTTCGGCCTATACGGACTGCATCAGCCCGCGTTTCGCCACGGCGACTTTGATTGCCGCGCTCGATTACCGTAGAAAGACGGGGAAGGGCCAGCTGCTGGACCTGTCGCAGTTCGAAACAGCGCTCTACTTTATAGCGCCGGCCATTCTCGACTACGTCGTCAACGACCGGGAGCCGGAAAGAATCGGGAACTCCTCGCCCAATGCCGCCCCGCACGGCGTCTACCCCTGCCGGGGCGACGACCGCTGGTGCACCATCGCCGTATCCAGTGATGAGGAATGGGCGGGTCTCTGCCGGGAAATGGACAGGCCCGAGTACATAGATGACCCGCGGTTCAAAAAGTTCGCCGACAGGAAACAGAACGAGGACGAGCTTAACAGATTAGTCGGCGAGTGGACGACAACCTTAGTAGCCGAAGAGGTAATGGAACGGCTTCAGTCCGCCGGAATACCCGCCGGCGTCGTCAAAAATACCGCCGATGTATATAACGACCCGCAGTTAAATAAACGCAATATCTACTGGCCGATGGAGCACAGCGAGATGGGGATGTTCACCCACCTGGGGCAGAGCTTCCAGCTATCGAAAACGCCGTCGCAGGCATACTCGCCGAGTCCTCTGCTCGGTGAACATACGGAATATATCTGCACCAAGTTGCTGGGCATGTCCGATGAGGAGTTTATCGACCTCATGCAGAAGGGAGTCTTCGAATAAGTAACAAGTAGCAAGTCACAAGTAGCAACGGGGGAGGGGATAAGGGGAGTGGATTCTGGCTTTCGCCAGAATGACAAAACGCAGCACATGGAGGTACGAAATGCTGAAGTTTGAAAAGGCAGGCGAATATGAAGACGTTATCTACGAAAGGAGCGGCTACGTCGCCCGTATTACCTTGAACAGCCCCGAGACGATGAATACGGGGGTAAAAGACTTTAATAAGGCGCTGGCCGTGGTCGAAGATGCGGACGATATTAAAGTCCTCATTATCAAGGGGGCGGGGCGAGCCCTGGCCGCCGGCGCCCCCCTGAATGAGGTCGGGTTCGTCTACGGCTGGAAAGAGCCGAAACACGGTGAAAGAGCCCCCCGGACACCTATCAGAAACAGGCTCAAGTTTGACCGGAAGATTTTTTACGAAGGTATGCTGAAGCTTTTGTTCTTCCCCAAGATAACAATCGTCCAGGCGCACGGCTACCTGCTGGGGGCTTCCATGGACATGTACCTCGCGTGTGATTTCCTGGTCGGCGCCGAGGACTGCAGGTTCGGGGAGATAGAGGTCAGGCTGGGCGTACCCAACCTTACCATCACCCCGCTGATGATAATGCGTATCGGCCTGACCAATGCCATGGACCTGTGCATGACCGGCAGGATGATTGACGGCAAGGAAGCGGCGCGCATCGGTCTCATCAACCGGGCGGTGCCTATCGACCAACTGGAAGACGAGGTCAACCGTTATGCCGAAGGGTTTGCCAAGTTCCCGCGCGATGGTATCGCCATGGGCAAGGCATCCAAACAGGCCGTCTGTGATGCCATGGGTATTACTGTCGGTATGACCAACCACTGGATGATGCACACCATGCAGACTAATATTCATTTTGAAGAGGATGAATTCAGCTTCTTTAAGGCGAGAAGAGACATGGGCGTGAGAGACGCCATTCACGCGCGGAACAAGTTTTACGAACTTCTGGATAAATAACTAAAGGCAATAATATGGACGCTGCTTACGCACTGGCAAAGAACCTGGTTACGGTAAAATATGATGATATTCCCCGGGATGTCGTGGGTATCACCAAAAAGCAAATCCTGGATATACTGGGAGTGGCGCTGGGGGGTTCTTCACGTCCCGGCGTAAGAGAGCTGGCGGAGCTAATCGGGGAGTGGGGAGGCAAAGAAGAGAGCACGGTGCTCTGCTTCGGGCACAAGGTACCCGCGCCGAATGCCGCCCAGGTGAACGCCACCATGGGCCATGCCCTGGACTACGACGATACCGGCGACGGTCCCACGCATCCGTCGGTGGTGATTGTACCCACCTGTCTGGCGATGGCCGAACGTCGGGGCGGCGTGAGCGGTTGCGATTTTATCGCCGCGGTCACCCTGGGCGTCGATATGATGGGCAGGCTGGGACAGGCATTCAGGTCGGGCTTGAAGACCGCGCCAGTGGGCGGTCACCCGGGGGCGGGGTGGCACCTTACCGCACTATACGGCTACCTGGCGGCTGCCGGTGTTGCCGGAAGGCTGCTGGGGCTGGACGAGAATAAACTTCTCAATGCCTTGGGAATCGCCTATCACCAGTGCGCCGGCAACGGCCAGTGCGTCACCGAGGGCGCCCTGACCAAAAGGATGGGGCCGGGCTTTGCGGCCAGGGGGGGAATAGTGGCGGCGCTGATGGCGGAGAAGGGCATTACGGGCGCTAAAGACTGCCTCGAAGGGGAAGTCGGGCTGTACAACCTCTACCACAAGGGAGAGTACGACCCCGAACCCCTCACCGCCGACCTGGGCAAACGTTTCGCCGGGGCAAACGTCGCCATGAAGCCATATCCGTGCTGCAAGGGCACTCACGGCTACGTTGATTTGGTGCTGGGTTTAGTCGATAAAAATCATATCAGGGCCGAAGACGTGCAGGAAATCACCGTCTTCTGCCGGGACGAAACCTATTTTTTGCTGCACCCGCTCGAGAAGAGAAGTCGACCCGAAAATCCGGTCGATTCCCAGTTCAGCATTCCGTGGGCGGTGGCGGCGGTTTTCGCCAGGGGACGGGCCGGCATCGGAGAATTTACCGAAGAGGCTATCAAAAGCCCGGACATCCTGGATATGTCCGATAAAATACGCATTCAAGTAGACGCCGACCTGAAACAGGCAGAGGGGATGGACCCGGCGAAAATCGGCGTAACGACGCAGCAGGGACAGACCTATATCGAACAATCGGTATCACCTGCTAACAGCCCGGAGAAGTCGCCACCCTTCAGCGCCTACGAAAGAAAGTTCAGGGATTGCGCCGCTTATTCGGTAAAAGCGCTGGCGGAGAAGCAGGTCGACGGTATTATTGCATCAATCAAGCATCTCGAACAGATAGACGATATCAGGGAATTAGTCGAGCTATTGAGCTGAGAGAGGAGGCAGGTAATGGGGTGTCCTCTGGATGGCATTAAGGTATTGGATTTCAGTATCGCCGTGGCGGCGCCGTTCGGCGGAATGATGCTGGCGGACATGGGCGCGGAGGTAATCAAGGTGGAGAGAGTGCAGGGGGAGGCGCAGCGGCTGGGGCTGCCCGCCGGCATGGACGACAAGCTAGACACCAGCATCGTCGAAAAAATGCCCGATACGGCTTCGTGGATGGCCTTTAACCGCGGCAAGAAGGATTTGGCAATCGACATCAGGACGGAAAAGGGCAAGGAAATCGTCCTGAAGCTGGCTAGAGAAGCCGATGTTGTCTTACAGAGCTTCCGTCCCGGCGTGGCGGAAAGACTCGGAATCGGCTACGAGGACATATCGAAAATAAATCCGAAAGTGATATACTGCTCCTTCTCCGGCTACGGCGAGGCCGGCCCCGTCGCTCACCGGGCCGGTGGCGACATGTGGAGTCAGGCGATGTCCGGCATGGTCAGCGTGATGGGATATCCCGGCGGCCCGCCGCAAATGTTACCCTTCCCCGCCTGCAACCATGTCGGCGGGATGCTGGTGGCCTACTCAATAATGACGGCTTTGTTCGTGCGGGAGCGTACCGGGGAGGGACAGGCGATAACCGTGAACAATCTGAACGCGGCATTGTACCTGCAATACAGCGGGTTCGCCGAATACCTGACGGGCGAGAGGATGCCATATAAATCGGGGCGGAGCTACGGCTCTCCGCCGTTCGGTCCCTTCCGCGCTAAAGATGGGGATGTGCTGACTATCTTCGGGACGGGGCCGATGTGGCCCGATTTCTGTAAAGTCGTGGGTGTGGAGCACCTGGCGGACGACCCCAAATTCAAGACCGATGAGGCCCGGCACGAGAACCGGGAGGAAATAGGTCGGCTGCTGGACGAGGCTTTCAGCCGGAAGACCCGTGCGGAATGGCAGCAGCTCTTCCGCGAAGCCCGAATGCGCTGCGACCCCTGCCTGACCTACGAGGAGACGTGCGCCCATCCTCAAATTGAGGAAAATGACATGATTTATACCACGCAGCACCCCACCCGCGGCGAGGTAAAGATGCTGGGGACGCCGGTGAAACTGAAGAAAACGCCGGGGCACCCCCAGGGGCCGTCGCCGATGCTGGGTCAACATACCGAGGAAATATTACTTGGGCTGGGGTATTCGGCCGGAGATATCGCTGAACTGGAGGCCGGGGGGGTAATCAGGACGAGCCGGAAAAGGGGATAAGGCGGTGGGGTTGTAAAATTGCTGGATTCCCGCTTTCGCGGGAATGACGGAGTGGGGATATCGGATTCTTCGCTGCCCCTTCGCTTTGCTCAGGGCTTCCCTCAGAATGACAAGCAGGGGGATGCCCAGCTATCATTTGCCTGCAATGGCGTCCAGATAACGATGGTACCAGGTCAGGTAACGCATCAGTTTAGCAGCGCGGCGGGCGTTGCCCTGGATGATAACCTTCTCCCGGCGAAAGAGGGCGGACACGGTGGGGTCGGGGTTGAAATCACGCGATTGCCATAACAGAATTACCGGCTTCCCGTATTTTTCCGACTTTTCGCTGATCAGTTTCAGGTTTTTCTCTTCCTTTTGCCGGTGAGCCATGATTTGCGCGTCGTTGAGGCCCATGCGGTTGGCCAGGAGGTCCCTGTCCATGACAATCGGGGCCAGCAGGAAAACCGCGTCGATGCCGGTATCTTCGAGCAGCGCCATGAGCAGGTCGGCTATTGCCGAGAACTCGGCGATACTGGGGCCGGCCATATCGACGGGGTTCCGGCGGGGCCATCGGGGGGGCAGGTATTTATCCATTTTTTTCAGCGTGGCTTCCTCAAGACTGCCTATTGCCAGTCCCTCCTTCTCGCACGCTTCGGCGGTCAGCGCCCCCGGGCCGCCCCCGATGCTGAGTATGCCGACGCGGTTGCTCCGGGGCAGCGGGCAGTTGAGCAGGGCGTATACCACGTCGCAAAGCTCATCGTCGTCATCGACCCTGATTACGCCGGATTGCCGGAAGGCGGCGTCGTAAACCGCGTCAGAGCCGGCCAGCGCCCCGGTGTGGGACATAACAGCCCGGGCCGATGCTTCGGTACTACCTGCCTTGACGACGACAACCGGTTTACGGGTTGTGATTTCTCCGGCGAGGCGCATGAAACGTCTCCCTTCCCGCAGGCCTTCGATATACGCGGCGATTATTTTAGTATCGTCATCATCGGCCAGGTATTCCAGGTAGTCTTCCATATGCAGGTCGGCTTCATTGCCGGTGCTGATGTATTTGCTGAAAGCGACCCCGGCGGTGGTGAGATTGTGGACTATCTTGAGGCACATATTACCGCTCTGGGCCAGGACGGCGGCCGGGCCCCTCGGCATTTCCCACGTCTGGCCGAAGGTCGATAGCTGCGACCGCGTGTCGGCATGCCCCATGCTGTTCGGGCCGATGAAGCGCAGGCCGCCACGACGGGCAATCTCGACCAGTTCAGTCTCCAGTTTACGGCCTGCCTCGCCCGTTTCCCCGAATCCGGCGGAAATAACGACCGCGGTCCTGACCGCTTTGGAGACGCACTCGCGCAATACGCCGGGGACCAGCGGCGCCCCGACAACTATCACCGCTAAATCTACCGCGTCCGGTATGTCCGTCACGCTGCGGTAAGCCCTGATTCCAAGAATTTCATCGGAATTGGGATTAACCGGATAAATACGCCTGCCCTTCAAGTTAAGCAGGCCTTTCAGGGCGTTGTTTCCCCACGACCCCGGCGTGTTGGACGCCCCGATAACAGCGATAGATTCGGGTGTAAACAGATACTTCCAGAAGTCCTTTGTTTCAGGTTCCATGAGTTAATAAAAAGCCTTTCTAAAGGGGTATTCAGGTAATGCCGCCGCCGATGAGGATTGCCTCGCCGGTGATGTATTTGGACTGGTCGGAGACCAGGAAATAGACAAGGTCGGCAACCTCTTCCGGTCTGCCGAGTCGGCCCAGCGGTATGCCCGGCCCCGGCCCGGTTTTATGGGACTCCTCCTCGAGGGCTTTTTCCAGGCTGATTCCCCGGTCTTTGGCGCTCCTGATAATTTGCTCGTCTCTCAGGTTGGTTTCAAAGCCGCCCGGATTGATGACATTAACGTTTATCCTGTATTGCGCCAGCTCGGCGGCCAGTGTCCTGCCCAGTCCCAGGATGCCGTGCTTGGAGGCGCAGTAGCCGGCGCTTCCGGCGTACCCCTTCAAAGCCGCCATCGAGCCGATGAGCACGATTTTTTTACCTTCTCCGTCCGGTACCATCGTTTTAGCTACGGCCTTGGAGATAAGAAACGAGCCGGTAAGATTTATGTCCAGGATAGCCTGCCACTCATCTTCGGCAAGGTCGATTATCGGCGTGGTCATCGAGCCGCGGATGCCGCCGCAGTGGACTAGGATGTCTATTTTGCTGAACTTTTTCAGGGATTTTGCCACGGCGTCGTCCACCGCTTTACTATCGCTGATATCCGCCACTACCGCCAGCGCCTTTCTGCCCCGGGACTTGATTTCTTCGACGACGGAGTCCAGTCCGCCCCACCCTTCGTCGCCGGGCCAGATGCTCTTCGGCGCGGCGTATTTATCCAGGGCGATTACGTCGGCCCCTTCCGTGGCCAGACGTACGGCGACGGCACGTCCCATGCCCCTCTTGCTGGCGGCTCCCGTAATCAGGGCGACCCTGCCCTCAAGGCTTTTCATAGTGCTGTATACCTCCTCGTACAGAAGTGATGAATATTATCCAATCCTGCGGAGTGTGCTATTGCGGCCAGAGTTCCGCAGCAACACCGTCCAGGCCGAGTTCCAGCAGTTTTTTCCGGCTCGGCTTCGTTGTCGCCCGGTCCCAGTCCATGGCATCGAGGTTCTCGTTTACCTCTTTATCGATATCGGATGTCACGCCGGCCAGAGGGCCGTCCTCCTGTGGGGGACTGCCTGTTATCCTGCCGTGTACCTCGAGCTCCCGCGGATTGATGCCTTCGCGCAGGTTGAAGACATGCCTCATGCTGGCAATCCTCTCGCCGCATTTGAGTATTCTCTCCTGCGGGTAGTCCCAACCCGTCACGGCGCTTAAATAGCCTCTTATGTATATGCTCGGGTCGGGCACCAGGGTATCGCTGTGCAGGCAGAGTCCGGAGGCGCTGAGAACGTAGTCCTCGAACTGGCTGGGCCCGAAGCCGGAGGTATGACGGCCGGGGGTGGCATCCATCTGGTAACGGGCAGCCGTCGGTTTGCCGCGGAAAAACGGAAAATCGAATTTGGGGTCGTGCATGCCCAGTTCCTGCCCCCCGATGTGCACTGCAAACTCCGCGGCTCCTCTGCCGATTCTCTCCGCAGCTACCTTTACGCCGTCGGCGAGTACGGCGCCGAATCCCTCGCGCCTGGCCAGCTTCTCCGTCATGGCAATCATCGCCCGGTGGTTGCCCCAGGTCAGCTCTATTCCGTCCGTGTCGGCCTTGCCGATGATACCGTTCTCGTAGCATTCCATGGCGAAGGCGATGATGGTGCCGGCGGATATGGTATCCACCCCGTAGCTGTTGCAGATATGGTTTGCCATGGCGATTGCCTCGGCGTTGCTGTTCAGGCACATCGCTCCGAAGGTAGCGGCGGTCTCGTATTCCGGCCGGTGGGTGCCCGCCGGGTATTTATACTCGCCGGCGCCTTCTTTCAGCCTGCCCTTGCAGGCGATGGGACAGTGCCAGCAGCCTATACGACTCGCCACGTTGATGTCCATCACGTCTTTGTTGAGACCCGATACATCGGGCAGGTCGATAACACCGATACCGCCCCAGTTTTTCACCGGAGTATCACCGCTGTGGACCGACTCGTCGGTATGACCGCTG
>Ga0315543_1000058_pt1 | contig 132263 bp, 122 predicted proteins | sample SalMarSW160210MG_2_FD_203098 | JGI IMG/M metagenome (GOLD analysis project Ga0315543, IMG submission 203098) | Salt marsh sediment microbial communities from the Plum Island Ecosystem LTER, Massachusetts, United States - Salt Marsh Sediment SW1601-210 ...
ACCCCGGAAGTCTGACATCAACAGGTGAGTCAGTGTATGCACGTATCGCAACGTGCCGTTTTCCACCCGGAACAGGTGTGTATCAGGCGCGCCCATTCTACCATCCGGGGTTTCCGGACCAAAGGTGCAGAACACGACTACAGAACCGATCACATCGTCCACTACAAAGCGGCGGTTGGTGATATTCACGCCGCTAGGGACCCCAACTTCGCAGCTGTCATCTGGTGAGCCCGTGCCGGTATATGCACCGCCTTCGATGCGGACACAGGGAAATCCCCACGGCACAAGGTCAATTTTCTTTTCAAGGAATGCGTCGAGATAGGCGTTTCCCGCGGCGACCAGTGTTCCGCGCGTGTCACGCTTATCAGCGGGAATGGGGCTCCAGTCTTCCGATGACGAATACTTTAGATAGGCATCGGCGTCAAAGAGCCAATACCCTGGTTTTGTCCACAGGATCTCGATCTCGGCGATCTTGTCATGATTGACACGCATGCGTGTGCCGATGACATAGGGATTTTCCTTGTCTGTCACGATTACCTCGGTGAACGTCTGGCCCGAATAAGCATCGAGCATACTGCGATGAAAATCTATCTTCATCGGAGTATTGATAAGACCCTTGTTGATGTCAACAGGCGCCATGTTCTCCTGGTAACTCACACCCGTCGCGAGGGGCAGGCCGGAAATATCGCCTTTGGTCTGGGCATCGATGTACAAGTCGACTGCATGCTGCAGACCTCCGCGTTTGCAGGAAACCTCATCCGCTGCGAAGCTGATCATGGGGATGAGTAACACGTTAAAAAACACAATAAACATGAAAGTAGTACGTCTCATTGGTCTCCTCCTTATAGTTGTAATTATCCTGATTGCCTTATAGAACTTATTATGGATCAAACATTAGTTATTCAATGACATTCTTCTTTTTATTATGGTTAGATCATTTTACCTGTTTTTCTTCAATATAAAATATCATATGATTTTTCAATATAATTTAATAATACAACTTATTTTCAAACCATTATCTTAAGAAAATGAGTTACACTTCAACAAAACAATCGAGAAGCGGGACGTTCTTCAATAATTTAATAACTCATTTTTCGGGAGAATAATCATCCTCAGTTTCTACGCCAGTGTGGTATGGGACATACCTCAATAACTCGGATTGACAATTGAATTATTAAAGAGGGTCACGCTTCACTACTATGGTTATGCGATTTGAGACGGGATTCGAGATCTTCAGTAAAGCCGATATAGAATCGATTAAGCTCTTTTCCGATTCTAATATGTAGGTGTAATAGGAGTCCATCCGATGTGGTTTAAGATTGCGTCTGGCTGGCTTGCCGAGCCGTAGCTTGGGTCGAATCCAGATTTATAAATATAGCCCGACTTCGCCCCTTCGACAGGCCTTTCGACAGGCTCACGGTCCTGAGTGAAATCGAAGGACTCAGGGCTACGTCGCGGCAGCCTTCGCTTTCCGCTCTGCTCCAAGCGAATGCTGGCCTGTCATGTCGTAGCTCTTTGAGCGCCCGTCCTCCGCAGTGGCTTGTCCATCCTCCGTAGCAAGCCACTGCGGAGGACGGGCTACGGAGGGTGGAAAGACGGATCGGGGCGAGAGGATTTGAACCTCCGACTCCCTGCTCCCAAAGAAGAAGGTCTTTCTAACCCATTAAAAAAACTGACCATTCCGGACGGCCTAATCTTCATGCCCCTTTGTGCATGGTGTGCATGCTGTCGTCCTGAAAGGGGAGACATAGGGGAGACAAATAGTGAATGGCGTATAAATCTCCGCATCCAGGGGATTGAAGAAGGTATTGCGGAAAAGGGCTATTCTTGGATCATACTAATGCCAAAAGAAAGGCGCTTCAAAAAATATGATGAAGCGCCCTTTTTATCTCTTTATCTTTATAAGGATAATTTAGATCGTTTTAACATTTGTTGCAGACGGGCCTTTTGGGCCTTGTTCTATCTCAAAGGTGACCTGAGCACCTTCATCAAGACTCTTGAACCCGTTTGAAACTATTCCTGAATGATGAACAAATACATCAGGACCGTTCTGCTGTTCAATAAAACCGAAACCTTTTCGGTCATTAAACCACTTTACTGTTCCATTAGTCATGGTGACATCCTCCTTCCAAAAAAATTTCAAGTTTCAAGACCCAAGGATGCCACTATAAAAAGTAATTTCCTTCAGAATGAAACAGGCTCACCATTGAAGGTAAACCATTTTTGATTTAATTAGATTAGTCCACCAGGAATTAAAAGTCAAGACATACTATTAGAAAATTAAAAACAATTTAATTTTAATCAGTAATAGTTAGACATTATTGATAAATCAAAGTTTTTACTAATTAAAGAAATAAAAACTTGACTTATATATTTAGATAATATAAAATAAATCGATTTTTATAAAGATTATAATTACTTACTGAAAATATTTTAGAATTGTTATCCCTTTTTTACCAGGTTTCAGGGACAACGAGATAAGAGGAAGATATAACCCGACGCATGCCATACGAACTCTGCCGACCACCGCTTTGAAATAGAAGGCCTCCATCTTTTCGGGATGAAACTCCGTTCCTTTTTAAATTGTGCTTGATATCGGCAAGAATGTCCTGCTTTTTTATGGGGTATGGAATTGTCGATTATCTACAATATCTTAAATCCGAGGAAAAACGATGACTGAGAAGAAAGATAAAACACCCAGGAAAAGCGTAAGGTCAAAAAAAAAGGACCCCGCAAAAGACTTTGAGCTTCTAACTGAAAAGTTCAAGGGAAAAAAGCCTGTGCGTTACAGCATGTCGGGATCATTTAAGGCGGATGACGTGGTTGATCATAATACCTTTGGTAAAGGGATCGTGATCAGCACTTCATATAAAAAAATGGACGTAGTTTTTTCCGATAAACTTCGCATACTTGTTTGCGACAGGTAGATGGCGATGCGATTACTATTTGCTTCAGCCAAAATATACATGGAACAACAAACAAGAATAAAAGGCACCTCAAGGTAAAGACATCATTACGCATGGAAAAATGAAGATGGACGATAGCATTTTGGTCGGCCCATTTATATCTCATTGATATACAGGGAGAATTTTTATGAGGATATTATTGATTTATCCGGAATATCCAGACACTTTCTGGAGTTTTAAACACGCCCTGAAATTTATCCGGAAGAAGGCGACCTTGCCCCCACTAGGCCTTCTGACAATCGGGGCTATGTTACCTGAAGAATGGGCCAAGAGGCTGGTTGATATGAACGTGACCAAGCTTACAGATAAGGACCTTGCCTGTGCTGATTACGCTTTTATCAGCGGCATGTCAATCCAGAGGACATCGGCTCATGAAACAGTTGCCCAATGCAAGAAAGCGGGTCTCAAGATCATCGCAGGCGGACCACTATTTACCAGCGAATATGATCAATTTGATGATGTTGACCATTTTGTGCTGAATGAAGCCGAATTGACTCTTGCCCCTTTTCTGGCGGATCTGGAAAAGGGGTGCGCTAGGCGTATCTACAAGACGTCCGAATTTTGCGACATTCAAAAGACACCCGCTCCCATGTGGGAGTTGCTGAATTTTAAACATTATGCCTCAATGAGCATCCAGTTCTCCCGGGGCTGTCCATTTAATTGCGAGTTCTGCAACGTTACGGCATTATTAGGACATCGGTCACGCACCAAGACATCTGACCAGATTGTTTCCGAATTGGACAGCCTCTATTCTCAAGGGTGGCGGGGGCAGGTCTTTTTTGTGGATGACAATTTTATCGGCAATAAAGCTTATCTCAAAACCAATCTTCTGCCGTCCCTCATCCAATGGCAGAAAGAGAAGAAGAGAATCCCTTTTAACACGGAAGCCTCCATCAATCTGGCCGATGATAAGCCGTTGATGGAAATGATGGTCGATGCAGGTTTTGATAGTGTCTTCATCGGCATTGAAACTCCCAATGAAGAGAGTCTGACTGAATGCAATAAACTGCAGAACAAGAATCGCGACCTGATCGAGAGCGTTAAACTCATACAGCGGACCGGTCTTCAGGTACAGGGAGGGTTTATTGTGGGTTTCGACAGTGACCCGCCTTCCATTTTCCAGCGGCAGATGGAGTTTATACAAAAAAGCGGAATAGTCACGGCTATGGTAGGCATGCTTAATGCCCCTCCCGGCACAAGGCTTTATGATCGAATGAGAAAGGAGGGCCGTCTTGTCGGCCTGTTCTCCGGAGATAATGTTGATGGATCAACCAACATAGTCCCTAAAATGGGTTTTGATACTTTACGGGAGGGGTATAGAATCATGATTCAGCATATTTACTCGCCCAGGCATTACTATAAACGTACCATGACATTCCTGCGGGAATATAAGATGCCTAAAACCAGAAGGGTCCCTCTCGATTTTCAACGCCTGATCGCTGTATTTCGCGCAAGCATTCGCCTGGGGCTTTTCGGTAAAGAGCGATTCCAGTATTGGAAAATTTTATCCTGGACTCTTTTTTGCCGGCCGCGATTGATCCCGTTGGCTATTACATTCTCGATCTATGGCCACCATTTCCGTAAGATCTCGAAGTTGAGGAACCTTTAGTGCATAGAAAGCAAAGGGGAATAACCTTAAATACAATATGATATTAAGAAAACTTAATCAAGAAAAGGCGGTTCGGGGTAGAGATATCAGAAATTTGGAAAGGCAGGTGATTGCGCAGAAAAAAGCATTAAGGGAGCAAAAACAGTAAAGCTATATCATGGAGATATGAATAAAGGGAATTTAATAAATAAAAGGAGGTCAGAATGAATATCTATGTAGGGAATCTATCGTATGAAGTGAACGAAACGGACTTAAAAGTGGCTTTTGAGGCCTTTGGTCAAGTTGAAACTGTAAAAGTCATATCGGATAATTATACGGGCAGATCAAAAGGATTTGGGTTCGTAGAGATGCCCGATAATTCCGAAGCTCAGTCAGCAATTGACTCTCTAAACGGTAAAGAGCTTAAAGGTCGGGCGTTAAAGGTTAATACAGCTCGCCCTCGCACTGAAAATCATCATGGCAGAGGAGGATTTGGTGGCAGCAGAAAAGGTGGAAGCCAGGGCAGGGGACGTCGTTTTTAATAAACCGGATCGAAGATAAAATCTTTCATCTCTCGATTAGTAGCTAATTTGTAGAGTGGATATTCATAATACACAAATATTGTAAAAAGGAGGATCATGGCGAAGCGAAGTAACCATACCTTTAAAAAGCGCCAGAAAGAGCTTAAGCGAAAGAAAAAAGCCAAGGAAAAGCTGGATCGTCGGCAAGGCAAAAATGATCCTGCTGCAAATGACATTCATGAGTAAAATAATTCCGATTTATCTCCAGGATCCGATCAGATGTAAAAACGAATGCAAAAACGGTTAATATAGCTATTATTCCCGGAGACTATTGGGAAGATGCAAATCTGATTCTTTCAGGTAAGATCCTCTCACCTGTATTAAAATCTGCCACTCAAGCAACAATTGACATAAAGGAATCTCCTGAGCTAGATGATCATTGCAAGGAAGGAGAAGCAGGAAAGCCATTGGGAACAGGTTTTATGGCAATTCCAAGGGGAGGCGACACTCTTATAGTCAACGGCTGGATCCCATCCGCAGAAAAGATAAAGTATCCCAGAATATTCGGAGCAAAACTCAAGTGGCGGAAACGAAAAGTATTTAGCATAAGCCTCTCAACAGACCGCGAGGCGGAATGATATTAAAGATTACAATCGCAATTTATTCGTGAAATCATAGCCTGGGCCGTTTTCAAGTATTGTGATACCAGCCATAATAGGATGAATGCCTCCGAAGCCCAACATTTTTCAGTTGGGTAGTTTGGGACACCAGGATACAGCATGTCACGGTTTGATAAAAAGGTGTTTAAATTCCTCTGCTTATGTAGCTTTATGTTCTGTCTGTTTGGTGCTTGGGCAGGGGCAGGATGTTCAAAAAGAATGGCTGAGACACGTTCGGCTCCTACCAGGACATGGTCCTGTAGTGACGAGGCAGACAGGGCTATGAAACTACATGATTATCAGACGGGTATTCTACTTCATGAGAGGCTTTTGGAAAAAGATCCTACGAACGCCCTTGCTTTGTACCATCTGGGATATGCATATGGGCAAATTGGAGACCACAGGCAGGAAGTTTTCCATTATGAAAAGGCCATAGCTTTGGGATTCAGCGCAGGCCGTATTTATTTCAATTTGGGCATGGCATACGGTGAGTTAAGTGAGATAGAAAAAGCTATCTCAGCTTTTAAAAAATCCTTGGAGATTAATCCTGAAACCTCTGATAGCCATTTTGGATTAGCCATGGCCTATTACGAAAAAGGGATTGCCGATAAATGGGCTGAGGAGGAATTTTTAAAAACAATCGATATTGATCCCATACATATAGACGCTCGGTTATACCTGAGCATACTTTATGCGGACAGGGGTGAAATACAAAAGGCCTGCCATCAACTTAGAGAAATTCTCAAAATCGATCCAACAAATGAGAGAGCCCGTTTACTACTAGAAAGAATTGAGAAGGAATAGAAATATCAGTCAGCGTGAAAAGATGACTTATCCCTTGCAGTAGTAGTGAGAGTTTATACAGCTTTCTGCAACATGATGAAGGAAAAATCGGATGAAGGATTCATTAATAAAAGGCATTTCGTTTGGCCTGACCTCGGCGATCATCAGGACCCTTGGCCTCATGGTTGGTCTCCACTCAGGGACGCATTCTAAGATTGTGGTTCTTGCTGGTATCCTTACAATCGCCATTGCAGACGCCCTTTCAGATGCTTTGGGTATTCATGTTTCTGAGGAAGCAGAAAACACTCACACCGTGAAGCAAATATGGGGAGCTACTATTGCGACGTTTATGACAAAATTCCTATTCGCAATGACCTTTATTGTCCCTGTACTTTTTCTCTGCCTCTCCAATGCCATCATCGTAAGCTTGATATGGGGAATGTCCATTCTCGTTGTTCTGAGCTACCTCATCGCAAAATCTCAGGGCGAACCACCTTGGAAGATTATCGGCGAACATCTTATAATCGCACTCGCAGTGATTGCAATCACTCATTGGGTGGGTGAATGGCTGAGTACACTGGGGACATGAGATTGAAGCCATAATCTGTTTTACCATTAAAAGCCCCAGCGTTTATCTGTTCCCGATAGTATAGCACTTGCTCAGCACTATATTTAGTAACGAATAATAGGAGGTAAACAATGAGTAAAAAAACCTATTGGAAAAACTTGATATTTTTGCCTCTTGTTACTTTGTTTTTCGCTTTTACTGGGTGCCAGGGAATGGGTGCTATGATCGGTAAGCAGTCCGCATCCTGAGGTTTATTCTGCAGATAAGCCTGCAGGACCGCCTCCATGGGCTCCAGCTCACGGGCGTCGGGCAAAATACAAATACCGTTATTACCCGAACTGCGGCGTCTATTACGAAGGAGGAAGAGGTGTATACTTCTATTACAGGGATGGCCAGTGGCAGGTGTCAGCTTCTATTCCGGTAGGAATCAGCATTGATATCAATGATTTTGTAACCCTGGAAATGGACACGGATAGGCCTTATGAATATCATAATGAGGTGGTTAAACGATATCCGCCGGGAGAGCTGAAAAAAGAGGACAAGAAAAAAGGTAAAGACAAGTGAAGATGTTTTATAATAAGTACGAGATATGAGGAATATTAATAGAATTCGCGATGCCCTTGTCCAGCGGGATTTGTTTGGGATGTCATATCATTGCCTCCTCGTTCACTCCATATAGTTTTTCATGATCTGACGACCAAAATATAGCCCGGCCGCGCCGCCGGCTACACTGAGAAAGTAGGCTGTCATGATGCCGACATATTGGCCAAGCCACCAACCTATCCATGCGCCGATGGAGATGATAATGATGATCAACACTTTATTCATGCCAAAACCTCTTTCATCTTTTGCCCTAAACCGTAGGTTCCAAAACGACCAACGTACACTTTATGACCCTCTTTCTCTGCTTTCCCGAATAATTAATATTTAAGATGTGACCCTGTTGTTTCACCCTGCTCCCAAAGAAGTCGGCCCCTCAACCAAAAAACTTGCTAACCCATTAAAAACACTGACCATCCCGGACGGCCTGATTTTCAAGCTCCTTTGTGCATGGTGTGCATAATATCAGATAGTTACGCATGCTGTCATCCTGAAAGGGGAGACATAGGGGAGGCAAGTAGTAAATGTATATACTCTTTTGTCATATCATTTCACTACTTTTTAGATGTCATATACCAGGTATTTATCACAGGTTTTTAAGGTATGAAATATTCTTTAATCTGGAAAGTGATCCCAGATTTTTGGAGGCATAATTTACATGACATACTATTCTCTGATCACAGGGGTTGGCACGATTGTGATATGGTAGACACTAAAAAAGTACGAGTTTAAAGGAGGGAAGCCAACAAGAGTCAAGAGTAGACTTGCCCGCTATTATCAATCGTTAACGGAAAAATTATCCCAGAAGGCAATTTTATTTGCGCGTTGGAACAGGCCCACGCCACCGCTCCCTGTAATACTGTCGTCGGTCGTTGTCAGCAACTGAGTTCCGTCAACCGAAACGGTGATGTTGGTTCCATTGACGACAATTTTAATGTGATACCACGTATTGACCGAAAACGCTGTTGTCGTTGCATAACCGATGGTTGTCCGTGTCCCATTTGTAATTTTAAACAGCTGTATATCTGATCTTCGAATGCCACAACGAATCGAATAATAATTGTCTTTATCCTTGATCCTGAAAGCTATACCACCGAAATAGCCATCCGAAGCGATAGCTTTAGAATCGACCTCGATTGTGCCATCAGTAAAAGATATTTCTTTGTTCCAGATTACATGGCAATCCTCATACACAGTTTCAGGAGCGAATTTCACCGTGAGCACCTTGTTATTGGCAGCTGCACCCGGGGCGGTCGCATCGGCAACTACCTCAAAGGTGGCTAATAGACCAGTCTTATTAATCGATTCGCTTTTCCATCCGGCAGGTTTCGCTCCTACTGCAATATCATCAAAATTCCATGTTTTCGTGGCGCCAAAAGCCAGCCCAACCATACAAAGAACTACAACCAAAACACTCCCATATACTCGTCTCATACTTAACCTCCTTTGAATTGTTAATAGATTATACTTTAATTTGGCCTGAGGTGCTCCCCAAAATTCGGACAGGTATTTAAGGTGTAAAAGGCCTCCTGAGCTGCACCCATTTTATTGAGCATCCTTTATGAGAGAATTGATGATTAAAAAACATGCTCCAATGCCGCACCCCGCGTCAGTTGGGCAACGGATGCATCCAGGGCTAAGTCGCCTAAAGAAGAATGGGGTCTCGTTTTGTTGTAATCCTTGCGCCAGTCATCGATGATCTGCCTGGTTTCCTCCAAGCTTTGAAACCAGTTCAAGTTCAGACATTCATTACGTAGCTTATCATTGAAACTCTCGATGAACGCATTTTCCACAGGCCGTCCGGTAGCAATGAAGTCAAACGGAGACTTGACCACTTCATACAGAATTTATAGGTGTCCACTTCCCTATCTATGATAAAAACAGTGATAGATTTACTTAATACTCTCCTATGGCCCTCAATAATCCGGCCTTTGCTAAATTATGGTCATAGAGGGCGTTATAATAATTCATCCTTGCCTGAGAAAGAAGTGTCTGGGCGTCCAGGACCTCTGTAGATGTAGTCACCTGTGTCTTGTAGCGGTCCTCGCTTACTCTCAAGTTCTCTTCTGCCTGATCAACTGCCTTTTGGGCGGTTGGTATATTTTTCTCAGCTTCACTGAGATCCAGGATCGGATTTTGTAGTTCGAGCCTTATGCCATCTTCCAAAGCCTTCCTAACCTGTGACAGCTGTCTTTTGAGACTCTCATTCTGCCTAACTGAATTTCATGTCTTACCCCAGTCCCAAAAAGTCCATGAAAGACCTACAACAGCCCGCCAACTGCTAGATTCATGAAAGTCACTACCGGACACTTCAGGTGCATCGCCTTCTTTTATATAGTTGTAATTCAATGCGATCTCAGGATAATATTTGCTCTTGGCTAATTTGATCTGCTGATCAATCTGCATACTATTTATTTCAAGTATTTTTATCTCAGGACGATTTTGAAGAGCAATATTTAAATATTCTTCAAAATCGGGATTTTCCAGCTGATAGACCAGGATATCTTCAATCTCAACCAAACTGTTTATAGACCTTGACAATAGGTTATTAAAGGATGCCCTGGAGAGCCGCGAAGCATTTAGGGCCTTTATAAGATCGTGTTGAGCGTTTGCCAGCTCCACTTCCGCCTTTAACAGGTCATTTATAGGGATCACGCCTGCCTCGTAAAAACTATTCGCCACTTTGAGATGGGATTCCAATGACTCCACAGCGCTTTTTGCTTCATCCACTGTCTTATCAGCCTTAAGTATATTGAAATAAGACTCTTTTACCATTAAGGCCAGATCAAGCTTTTCAAGGTCAAGATCCATTTTGCTTTGATCTATTCCCAGCTTCGCCAGCTCAAAGGAACTGGTCAGGGCAAAACCTGTAAATAGAGGCTGGGTAATACTCCCTGTCCATCGAAAATTATTCTGGGCGCCTGTTTCTATCTCCCCACCGCTCCCTTGGGTACCTGTAAGTGCCGGTGAGATGATAGTCGTTGCTTCACCCAACCTGGTATAGGTGTAAGATGTGCTGAATGTGGGTAAAAAGCCGGCCTTGGCCTGCTTTTCCACAAATCCATTCGCTTCTATCTTCTCCTCTTTCTCTTTTATCGCCCAGTTCTTTTCAAAGGCCTCCCTGATACTATCGTCAATTGTGTAAATCTTTACCCTTTCTTCATCGGCATGACCGACCTGGAGAAAGGATAAAGTTATAAATATTACAATCTGTAACATTATAATTAATAAGATTTCATATCTTGTCATTTCATATCTCCATTTTATCTGGCATTTTTATCCTAGATCTCCACGGGGTTAAATCCATGGCAATAAGAAGGCTCTTACTAATTCGAGATCTTGATAGCGGATAATCATTTGTACAAAGACAAAAAGATGCCGGGTCTTATTCGGTCCTGAGGGCCTCGATAGGCTCCAACTCCGAGGCTTTCGTCGCCGGATAAATTCCGGAAATCAGCCCGATAATAAAGGATAGAACCAATCCTGCGAAAGTGGCGTCCCATGCTTGAATCGCGGGCCAATTGCCAAGCTTAGAGGCAATGAAGGTCGATAGAATTCCCAGTAAAACTCCAAGAGATCCGCCCAGACAGGCGATAATAAGTGATTCCAGTAAAAACTGGGTTCGAATATCACGACGACGAGCGCCTATGGCCCTACGCAATCCAATTTCTTTTCTCCTCTCCCGGCTTACCGTAAGCATGACTGCAAGAATCCCAATACCCCCGACTAGAAGCGATATTGCGGCAACACTTGCGACCAGAAAAGTCAGGATTCGGGAAGATTCTCTCTCTGTTTGGATCAAGGTGGCCTGATTCTGAATGGTGAAGTCATCGGGTTTATCCCGCAACCTGTGCCTCTCGCGCAATAACTCTCTTGTTTCCGCCTCAGCGCGTTCCAATCGAGTAGAGTCTGTGACCTGAATGTGTATTCTTTGTATGTAATTCGTGCGTACCAGCCTATGCATTGCGGTCTTTATCGGGATAAGAATTCTGTCATCCCGATCCACTCCATTGGCGTCCACCCCTTTAGCTTTCATAACCCCTACAACTTCGAAAGGTACGCCACCGATTCGAATTCGATAGCCGACAGGATCTTCGCCGTGAAATATTTTTTCAACAATTACCGAGCCCATGACCGCAACTCTCTGGCCCATGTCATTTTCGACAGAATCGAAACTACGGCCCTTTTCTATCTCTATATTACGGATTCGAAAGGCGGCAGGAGCAATCCCAACGATTTTCGTCTTCAGGTTTTCCGATTCCCACTGCACATTCATCTTGCGACTTGTCTCGGGGGCTACATCCATGACATATGAGCAGTGGTCCCCTATTGCGTCTGCATCCCCGGGCCGCAGTGAAGTAACAATCGCAGACTGCCTTTCTCGACCACCCACGAGGGTAATATGCCCGGCATTTACGACAATCAAGTTGGTACCCATGTCGTTGATCATATCGAGCACGCGTTTCTGGGTTCCCCGTCCCATGGACACCATAACGACTACGGCAGCAACTCCTATGGTTATGCTTGATATGCACAAGGCTGTACGTAATTTATGAGCAGCGAGAAGCTTACATGACAATGCGATGGTTTTGGTTATTTTCAAGACAATCCCTGGATTTGACGATCCGCCATTGCGTTTATTCTAGAAGGAGTCGCAAGGGCTTCGTGTATGATGTATTTTTATCCCTTAATCTGTCCGTCTTTGAGTTCCAGGATCCGTTGCGCGTGTTCTGCAACTGCCTGATCATGGGTCACAACGATTATAGTTCTTCCCTCTTTATGGAGACGATTGAAAATTTCCAGGATTTCAGCCGTGCTCTGGGAATCCAGATTGCCAGTCGGCTCATCAGCCAGAATTACATCAGGGTTATTTATCAAGGCTCTGGCTATAGCCACCCTTTGCTGCTGCCCCCCCGACAATTCGTTGGCAAAGTATTCCCTTCGATCTTCCAGACCGACATTGGCCAGAAATTTATCGGCAAGCTGTATTGCGCCTGTCGGATATTTATCCGTGTAGATAAGTGGCAGGAGGACGTTTTCAAGCGCGGTGGTTCGTTCCAACAGGAAAAACTGCTGGAAGACAAACCCGAACTTCTTGTTTCTCAACGCAGAAAGGGCATCATCGTCCAGTTTTAAGACATCGACACCGTCCAGTACATACTGTCCTTTAGTGGGCTTATCAAGACACCCGATGATGTTCATAAGTGTGGACTTGCCGGTACCCGACGATCCCATGATTGCCACATATTCCCCGCGTTGAACCGAAATGGTTATGCCATGCAGAACGCGGGTTGCAACCGAAGCCTTTGTATATGTTTTTTCAATGTCTCTGATCTCTATCATACTTGGATCTTCTCTTTCCCACTAAGCTCTCAAAGTGTCTAGAGGATTTTGGTTCGCAGCTTTCTTTGCAGGGTATATGCAAAAGATTACCGCAATGAGACTACATGTTATGATAGCGGCTACAAAAGCTAGGGGTGTGACATTGCTGGCAGCCACATTCATGCTCGAAAGGATAATAGAACCGACGTATCCCAGAATGGTGCCCAAAACCCCCCCCATTAATGAGATGAAGAGACACTCAATCATGAATTGCTGAAGAATGTCATTCTTCCGTGCGCCAAGCGCCCTTCGGATTCCTATTTCACCTTTCCTTGCAGAAACCGAGGCAAGCATTATATTCGTAATCACAATGCCTGCGACAAGCAGGGAAATTCCGACGATTCCGGTAAGCAAATTTATCAAGGATCTTGAGGCGCCATAGGCCATGTCGATCAGATCCTGAGGGGTTCTCATGGCAAAATCATCCGGCTCGCCAGGTGCGAGCTTATGGCGTTCACGAAGCACGGCGCTCACGTCCTCGACAGTCTTGTTTAGATAATCAATATCCTCAACTGTAATCACTATTTGTGTCAGATGAACATCTCTAAAGAGCCTCTTGGTGTAAGTAGTAATAGGAATGATGATACGGTCGTCTCTATCGCGCCCCGCAGAAGATATTCCCTTCCACACGAGTTCACCCTTGACGGTGAAGGGGACATCCTTGATTTGGATTGTTTGACCGATTGGATCTGCCTCGCCGAACAGATTCTTCTTTACCGTCTGTCCGATAAGACACACTCTGGCAGCAAAAGAAACATCTTCCTCGGATATGAATGTCCCCCTGTGGGGACCGAAATCGCGGATCTGGTCCCACATAGGAGCAACACCGAAGACCCTGGTAAGTGTGAAATTGTCACCACCTTTAACCTCGATTTCCTTGCGGTCTTTTACCGGCGAGATAGCAACAATATTTCCGACGTGTTGACGTATGGCATCGACATCTTCTTCGATTAGCGATACGACCTCCCGGCTTCCCGAGGGAAGTCCGGTATGCTTGTCCGACCCCGGTCGGACCTGTAAAAGATCCGGCCCCTGCCTATTGACAGTGTCCATTACTTCTTTGTACACTCCCTGGCTCACACAGATTATCATTGTGAGAGAAGTAACTCCAACCGCTATGCCCAGTATCATAATGAATGCCCGGAGCCTGTTGTTCCTCGCCATACGGAACGATTCTCTTGCAATTCGCACTATTCTGGTCATAATTCTCATCCTCCTAAGTCGCTGTGATCCTCAAGCACTTCATCCCCTTCCTTAAGACCCTCCGTGATTTCCAGAAAACGACCTTGCTTCCAGCCGATTTGAACCTCACGCATTACCGGCCTTCCATTCTCGATCAAGTATACAGAGTTGATTCCTCCAGATTTTTTCACGGAACTCGCTGGCACCACGAGAATATCCTCACCAGTTTCGAGGAATATTGAGACATTAGCCGTCATTTCCGGGCGAAGTATATCTGAAGAGGTTTTCTGGGTTTTAACCACGACGTTATAGAAAACAACATTTTCTTTGAGTATTGCTTTTGGATAAATCCCAACAACCTCCCCTTCTATGTCAATTGAAGGAAAAGCCTCAACCGTAAAGGTGGCCTTCTGACCGATCTTGATCTTACCGATATCGACCTCATCAACATAGGTCTCAACTTGAAGCCGATCAAGATCAATAATCGTGACGAATGTGGGCGCGCTCAACCCAACGGCGACGGTTTCTCCTTCCTGCGTTGAGACAGAAGCAATTATCCCCTGAATAGGCGCACGTAAGGTGGCATATGACAATTCTACCTCAGAGATTCTCAGCGCGGCCCTTGCGCCTTCAACTTCCGCGTTCAGTAATTTCAAGTCTTCTTCAAGCATCTTCTCTATCAGTACCAGCGTCTTAGAACTCGCCTCCAAATCCGCCTTGGCCACTAACAGCCCCTCTCTGGCCTGGTCGAGAACCTGCCTGGATACGCGATTTTCATTGAATAGGGTTGATTGCCTTTCATGTTCTATCACTTTTAGTTCATAGGTCGCCATGAATCGACTCAAATCGGCCTCGGCCTTCTCGATCTCGATGGGGCCGAGCTCTTGCCGTGATGCAAGATTGATCTTTGCGCTATTTAGCTCAGCCTGCTGCTTTTCGACGGCCGCTTCTAATTCATCTTTTTCCAGTTCCGCGATGACCTGTCCCTTCTCTACAAAATCACCTATATTGGCATGAAGATGCTCAACCTTGCCTGGTATCCGAGCACCCAGACGTACCTCCGCACCTACCTGTGGTTTGACCGTGCCGAGGGCGGTAACTGCGGGAGAGAAAGTTTGCTTAGCAACTCGAATCGTTCTATACTCGGACTTGTTTCTTTCTGAAGAACAGCTGTGAAGTGACAGAATTCCAAGATTACAGAGGAGGATAATGAAGTAGATAGATGTCTTTAAGATTATTCTTCTAAATATTGAATCCGGAATATAGCTTCTCCGTTTGGCAACGAACTCATGAGGTCGTGGACCTTGCCCAAGCGGAGAGCTAGGACCGCCTGGAGTGGTCATTCCTTTCACCTTTCCTTCAGATATCTCCTGGGGGGCGTCTGGGTTGTAAGTTTGCCGGTCATGTTGGGCTTATCTTCTCTTCTTGTTCATAAGTGGCAAGAGTGGTCTACTGGTTTTTTTCGTGCCTGTTAACTTGTCTCCTGATACTTTGAACGTGAATATCCGTTCTCCTGTTGATCCCGACGGGCTACTTATCTGAGCAATCCACTTGCCGCTGATGTTTGTGGCAACCGACGCCACGGAAAACAGCACTGTAGATTTCTTGCCTTTTGTCTCTCTTATTTTGACCCTATAATACCTAAGACGTTTGGTCGAGGAAAAAAGTTACATGGATTATTACTGAAATCACCTCAGATCCTGAATAGGCGTCCATTTCTGACCTAGAGCAGAAACTCAAAGTGGGTTCACATCACTTTTCAATCCCTAAAATTTACTGTCTATCTCTTGCATTTTTCCGCTAATAGCTGTGTAGTCTATTGATATTAGATATACCAATTCGACTTCGGGTCTCCCTCATTATGGAGCTATAACCAAATAATAAAGGGGATAAGTCTCCGATTGATTTTTGTTGGAGAATAAAAAAGGTGACATCGGTTTCAAAAGGACTTGTGACAATGCTATAGATACATGATACTTAATAGAGCTTAACCTGTGATATCATCATCCGATCAAGTGAAAAGATCAACCACCTCATAAACCTGAGAGATGTTTGACATACATGAGATAAGCGTAAACATGGGATACCTGCTTCTATAGATGGCAACTTCAGCTAAACCCGTGATAAGTGAATCATACTCAAATGTTTCCATCTCACGTACCTCTTCAAACTTGCTAAAGAGTTTTTAGCGAATCAGAAACCTTCCCTCTAACACAGCAGGTGTTCTTTCAGACCTATTATGGCATAACACCTTGATATTACTATTTATTAACGTAGAGTCATTTGTCAGGAAGGCTTTGTTGTTAAAAATCAGGGCATGTAATATCAACCACTTACGGGTTATAAGTTTCTTATAGAGACCCTGAGTGGGGGAGACATAGGGGAGACAAAACGCCCTGAATGGCAAAAGGACGCCTTTTTGAGACGGCCTAGGTTATTTCCGTCCCAAGCCTGGTTTTAAAAATGCTTTGAGGCAAAGGCTCTTCCTGAATGACTTTTTAGGTATTTTTCAAATGCGGCCGCCTTTTCCCGAGAGCGGAAGGCGATAGCTGTTTCAATTTGCCAAGGCCGATATCTGGATGTATGGGGATTGCTTCCCTGGTTATGAGACTTTAGACGGGCCTCTAAATCATCAGTCAGCCCAATGTATCGCCGGGTTGCGTCTTTCTGACTTAAAAGGATGTAAACATAACTGAAGCCCTTCAATTCTTTCCTCTGGCTTGCCAAGGCGCAGTTCGAAATGGTGATTTTTAGCCCGGCTACGCCCATTCGACAATCTCAGGGCTATGCCGTGGCAGTCTCGTTTCTCAACTACGTTTCGAACGGAGACTGGTCGGGGCGAGAGGATTTGAACCTCCGACTCCCTGCTCCCAAAGCAGGTGCGCTACCAGGCTGCGCCACGCCCCGAAGAAATCAAAAAATATATCTTTTACAGGATAAAAGCAAGGGCTAAAAGCCGCGATTAGGTTTCAGCTGCCAGCAATCAGCCTCCAACCATCTTTTCATTGACTTTCACTTGCACAAATTTTAAAAGATTTTTACACGAGAGGATCCGGGAAAATTATGGAAGATATCCAGAACCACGCAGATGACAGGAATATAGATATTGACCAGGTGGGGGTCAAGGGGATCAGCTATCCTATCACGGTGCTTGATAAGAAGATGGGGAAACAGCAGACCGTAGCTAAAATCAACATGTATGTTAGCCTGCCCAGACATTACAAGGGAACCCATATGAGCCGTTTCGTGGAGATATTAAACGAGCATAGCAAGAGGATATCTCTTCAGAATTTCTCCGAGATCTTAGGTGAAGTCAAGGAGCGGCTGAATGCGGAAAGCTCCCACATGGAGATCACCTTTCCCTATTTTATCAACAAGAGGGCCCCCGTGTCAGGCAGCGAAGGCCTTATGCAATATAAATGCACCTTTAAGGGATCATTGCATAGAGGTACGGATCTTATAACCGCCATACATGTCCCCATCTCGACCCTGTGCCCCTGCTCAAAGGAGATAAGCGATTTCGGCGCTCACAACCAGCGCGGAGAGGTTACGCTCCAGGTCAGGTTCAAGAAGTTTATATGGATAGAGGACCTGATCGCTCTTGTGGAGGAATCAGCATCGAGCGATGTATATTCGGTTCTCAAGCGGGAAGACGAAAAATACGTAACCGAGAGGGCATATGAACATCCTATGTTTGTTGAAGACATAGTGAGAGACATAGCCGAGAAGTTGAATAAGGATTCAAATATCACCTGGTTTGCCGTGGAGTCGGAAAACTATGAATCCATTCATAATCATAACGCATATGCCTATATAGAGAAGCATAAGACATAGTAGGTGGTGGGTAGCTGGTTGTAGGTTGTTCGCAAAAGTTATTAAACCAAATAGTAAAGACTCAATGAGGCTTCAGCATACACAGGGCAATACTTATTTATGGAACGTACAAATTTTGAAAAGCTTCGTGTGTATCAGTTGTCAGAGGAGTTGTCAGATCGGGCATGGGAGGTAGCCTCAAAATGGGAGAGGCTGGCCCAAAAGACGGTGGGTATACAATTTATAAAGTCGGCTGATAGTATTGGGGCAAATATCGCTGAAGGAAACGGACGAGGAAGCCTGAATGAGAACCGATGTTTTGCAAAGATAGCAAGAGGTTCTTTATTCGAAGTTAAGCATTGGCTGAGAAGAGCTTATCAAAGAAGGTTGCTGTCTCAGGGCGAAATAAATGTTTTCCAGGAGATTATTGAAGAATTAACACCTAAACTTAGCGCCTATATCAATTCATTTATTAGGAACAACTAGCGACCGACAACCGACAATCATGAGGAATAGAATGACGAATGATCTGAAAAAGATGTACCGTACCGTTATGGATGACCATTTTCCGCCGGAGATCACCGTATCTTTCGGCGATCAGGTGCTTGTTTATCGAAAAAGGGCGTGGAAGATACTGGATGAAAAGAGTGGCGAACTGATCGAAAAGGGGCTTCGATACGGTGAAAACCCCGGGCAGGAGGCCGCCCTCTATGAGCTGGTCAACGGTAATCTGGTATTAGGTGATTGCAAGTTCATAGAACCCGGCAACGGCCTGGTATCCGCCATAACCGCTGAAGACATGATCCGGGCCGGAAAGCATCCTGGAAAGACCAACCTTACCGACATGGATAATGCGATTAATATTATCAAATATCTTTCACAGGGCCCGTCCGCGGTTATCGTAAAGCACAACAATCCCTGCGGCGTGGCCTACGGTTCGACACTTTCGGAGGCCTACAATAAGGCCAATATGGCGGACAGGATAGCAGCATTCGGCGGGTGCGCGGTCTTTAACGGGCCCGTGGACAGGCAGACGGCGCATCTAATATCGGAAAATTACCTGGAAGTGGTGGCGGCACCGGACTTTGAAGAAGGGACTATCCCGGTGCTGGCAAAGAGGGCGAATCTTAGAATCGTACGCATAGGGAAAATCGATGACCTCTCCTATTATTTGAATGCCAGGTTCGTGGATTTTAAGAGCCTGATGGACGGCGGGATCATTGTACAGCAGTCTCCCCTTAACCGGATAAGGGCGGCCGCTGATTTCACCCTTGCCTCAACGGAGTACAAGGGAAAGACCTATTTAATTGAACGAAACCCCACTGAAGAGGATTATGCGGATATGCTGTTCGGGTGGCAGGTGGAGCAGGGTATTACTTCGAATTCAGTAATATATGTAAAAGAAGGGGTAACCGTGGGGATCGGAACCGGCGAGCAGGACAGGGTCGGAGTAGCGGAGATCGCGGTTTATAAGGCCTATACCAAGTATGGTGACGCCATATGTTTTAAGAAGCACGGGGTGCCCTACAAGGACCTCGGCCTTATGGTCCGGAAAGGTGAAAAGGATAGCTCATTATTAGATGAGATAGATAAAGAGACAAAAGGGACCAGGGGAGGCCTGATAGGTTCCACCATGGTCTCGGACGCGTTCTTTCCTTTCAGGGACGGTGTGGATGTGGGCATCAAGGAAGGCGTGAAGGCAATTGTCCAGCCCGGGGGCTCCATAAGGGATTTTGAGGTCATTGAGGCGTGTAATGAAGCCGATCCCCAGGTGACCATGGTCTTTACCGGACAGAGGGCCTTCAAGCATTGATAAAAGAAAGGCTAAGGGCACAGGGCGCAAGGCCCATGATGCAGATAGCCTTTTTGAAGCGCACTATTGGACCTTAAGAAGGACGCGTCCCTCGGGAGATTTCGTCTGAGGAAGGCCCATGTCATAGAGATTAGAGAAAAAGTTATCTAATGCATAGACTATTCAACCTCCCTCCCAGATCCAGGTCTGCCTGGATTTCTTAGATTAGGGCGTATTTAATCCCACATTGCCCTGTATGCATACATCACCTCTCCTTCACTCATTTTTCATTTTGCGTCTGCTAAATGGACCTACAATATGATGGGGTGATATTCTGTTGACATACAACGCCGAACTTCATATACATCATTCCTCAAAAAGGGAATTCTTTTCAACCAACTCAACCAACGAATCCTTGTCGAAGGTCCCGAGCTTTTATGGGAGAGTCGTAATACATGTCGTCTTGAAAAGAACGGGTGTGACCGAAGGGCTGTCCCTTTTCTCCGTTCCGGATCTCCCAGGCTGGTCATTTCAAGGGTTTACGGCCGTGGGATGCCTACCCCCTCCGCTGTTCTCCCGTGCCTCCGGCACGGGAGCCGGGGGGTCCCCCACCCGTAACTCTCTGAAATAACAGCGCCTTCCCGATAGTCACTACAAAAAGGAACAGCCCTCCGGCCCTGCATAAGGTGACGGCTGTTCTTGGAAAGACGACATCTCGGCAGCTATTAGCAATGAGCTATGAGCTACTTAATCCCTAATCCCTATTTAATATTAACCATTTAACCATTAACCAATCCGCTCTGCTCCTTACGCCTCGCGCCTTACGCCATGCGCTATGCGGTTTGCTCCATGCACATGGCCCATATAGCGCAAAATATCTAGATATCATTAACTAGCGTACTCATTAACCGGATGAACCCTTGATGGTCATGTCTTAGCCAGTTTGAAGTATCCCACCAAGTAATCGCCAAGACCCTTTATGTCATCCAGTTTGAAAGTGGGGATCTCAAGATGGAGATCAGCGTCGGTTATTACGGCAATCAGGTTTGGGTCTTCCGTAAACTGTGGTTTATCATGGAGGTCATGTCTGAATATCTCAACCTTGGGCAAAGCCTCAAACTTGAACCCCTCCACCAGGATGATATCCATCTCCGTAAAAAAAGAAATCAGTTCATAGGGCCTGTGGTCATGATTCACGTCCATGACCATGCTTATCAGGCCGGGAGACGAAATAATGGTTGTTTCAGCCCCTGCCTTTTTATGACGCCAGCTGTCCTTGCCCGGATGATCAATTCCATAATCCCCGGGGTGATGCTTGATGGTGCCCACCCTTAACCCCCTTTTTTTGATCTCGGGTATCAGTTTCTCCAGGAGGGTAGTCTTACCCGAACCGGACATGCCTGCAATAATGACCAAGGGAGGATATTTTTCTTTGAAAACAGATTTGAATATCCTGTCGTCCGCTTTGACGCACTCTTTTTTAAGCCTGTTATATCTTTCCAGGAGGTCCTTGCCCTCCTTTGTCAGGTGAGATCCTAGCTTTCTATCCGTATGGACGATCTTGGTGTTCATATGGGCTTCTGTAGCCTTGATTTTACTCCATACCCCTTTGTAGGACATCTTCATGATCTTGGCGGTCTGGTTCAGGGACCCCATCCTTTCGATTGTCTCAAGGATCTCTTTTCGGCCTTCGCCTATTATGATCTCATTATTTTGATCCACAATCCATTGCTTTGAAAGAAGTTTAAAGGAACCCATGGCGAATTTCTCCCTGTAATTTCAATTAGTTAGCTCTATACATAATTGTCCGCTCCTTGAGGGGTCGTACCCACCCAGGATCTCCACCCTTTTCCGAAAACCGGGTGATCTGATCGTCTCAAGCAGCGCCTGAATATTCGGATTGTCCAGCATTGAGGACGGAACAACCAGGTCGTATTGTTCCCTTTCCATGGACACAAAGCCCAGATCAAGGGCCTTTGCAGCGGCAAAGATGCCCATACCGCAATCAGCCGCTCCGCTCAGGACATCAACGGCAACGGCCATATGGGTGAACTCCACGTGATTGTAGCCTCTTATTGAGTCGGGGTTTATCCCGGATTGCTCCAGGCGATAATCGAGCAGGACCCTTGTCCCTGATCCTGCCTGCCGGTTGACAAAGGTTATGTCGTCCCTGACAAGATCATTAATGCCCTTTATCCCTTTCGGATTGTTTTTTGCGACAATCAATCCCTGATCTCTCAACACCAGGTGGAACACACTCACCTTTATGCCTTTCAGGTATCTTTTTATGTATGATATATTGTATTCGCCTGTTTCACTATCAAGAAGATGAGAGCCTGACAAATGACAGAGCCCCTTTCTCAGGGCCATGAGCCCGCCAAGACTGCCCACGTTCCCGGAAGATACCCGTATATTCCTCCCTCCGCGCCTGATCTCATCACCCAGGATGTCTATGGTGATATCGTGGCTCCCAATAATAACCAATGTATTCATAAGGTCTTCATCGTCAACCAGGAGTTCGGCTTCAATTTCCTCATCCTGGGAGACACCTTCGGAAAGGGCCGGGATGGGTATTATGCCTTCGGCCCTGGTGAGGGTGGTTACGGATCCGGCCGCCCTGGGAAGGGGCGTGGCAATCAGCCTCTCACCCACTTTTCCTATATTTACCCTTAAAAACTCCTCTATGCCTAATCTGGAAGGGATATCCCTGGAGGGTTTAACGGTTACGAGTTTCCTGGCCGGGGGGCTCAGACCCTGCAGATTCAACAGAAGGGGTCGTACGAATTCTTGGAAGGACAAAAAGGCCGAGACAATATAACCGGGATTGCCGACAACGGGCTTGCCGTTTATAACGCCCAGAATGGTGGGTTTGCCCGGCATCATGGCAACACCATGCACAAGTACTTCTCCCATTTCCTTTATGATTTCAGCCGTATAGTCCCTGGTTCCGGCCGATGATCCGGCATTGATGATGATTAGATCTGCGTCCGATTCAACCGCCTTTCTTAAGGCGTTTCTGATATCATCCTCGATATCAGGGACTATGTCATAGACCTCAGGCAGGCCGTGATTTTCCAGGATAAGCCCCGAGAGTATGATTGAATTGGATTCAATGATCTGATCCTTTTTTAACTGTTCGGGCCTTTTAAGGGCTCCATGATGGATGAGTTCCGACCCGGACGGGATAATTGCTACCTTTGGTTTTTTCCATACCCGGATATTCAATACCCCTCCTGATATCAGTGCTCCCATGTCATATGGCCGTATCCTGTGATTCTGAGGCAGGAGAAGCTGGGTGGCTACTATATCCTCGCCCACTTTCCTTATATTCTGCCAGGGGTATGCGGGGTCCCGGATCTCCAGGTGATGGTCATCCAGTTGATGCACTTTTTCGATCATAATAACAGCGTTAAACCCCGAAGGTAATGACTGACCCGTATTGATCCACAGTGCGTCCCTGCCTATTCTTAGGGTCTTAGGAGCCTTTTCTGTGGTCCCGAAGGTCTGTTCCGCCCGGACCGCAATCCCGTCCATGGCAGCCGAATGATAGGAGGGCGCCGAGATTCGGGCAAACACGGGTTCGGAGGTAACTCGTGCCAGGGCCTCTTTCGAAGGGGTTTCTTCTGGGAGCGTCTTTTTTTCGACCCATATCCTTGAGAATATCTCTCTGGCCTCTTCAATGCTCTTCATATCCAGGTAGACATGTCTTTTCATGGTAATATCCTTATAAAGGGGCAAAGAGTATCACCCGGACAACCTGCCCCTGATAAAGACCTTCGGTATTCCGGTCCACCCGAACCAACCCGTGGGCCTCAACCAGGGTGGATATGAGGCCTGATTTGCCGAAAATGGGGTCTGCTATTATCTTATCCCCTTTATGCTCTAATCTAACCCTTATATAATCATCCCTGCCGTTGGCTGATTCGATATTCCGACTCAGCTCCGCGTTCGTGTGGTAACACGAGACGGCACGGGAATCATTTCTTCCCGACAGCCTGGATATAAAGGGTTTTAGAAATACCTGTGCTATGACTATAGTTGAAACAGCATGGCCGGGGAGTCCGAATACCGCACGGCTTCCTATCCTTGCGATAATGGTGGGTTTCCCGGGGCTGATGGAAATGCCATGGACGAGCAGTTCCATCTCTTGGAATGACTCACATACCTTCAAAGTAAGGTCCCTGGTCCCCACGGAACTACCCCCTGATATCCAGACCGTGTCCGCCATATCAAGGCCCTGGACAACTTTATCCCTGAGTTGTGTAAAATCATCCTTGCATAATCCCAGGGTGATGGGGATAGCACCGGCATACCGGCAGAAGGCACCCAGGGTATGGCTGTTGATATCTCTCACCTGTCCAGCCACGGGTTTTTTATCAATAGGGATAATTTCGTCACCGGTGGATATAATCGCGACCCGAGGTCTTTTATATACCTGGACATCGATAATACCAAGGCCCGCCAGCAGGCCCAGATCCTGGGGTCTCATGGAACAGCCCTTTTCAAAGACGATGCCTCCCTGTTTAAAATCGTCATCCGGCCGGATCACATTCTCCAGCGGGGATATGGCACGGGTTACCTCAAGGGTTTTTTTATCCAGTTCGTGGCAGTACTCCAGCATCACTACCCCGTCCGCACCTTCAGGGAGCATGCCTCCTGTGGGGATCTTCACGGCCTTGCCGGAGGCGCAGGCCACCGCAGGGGTTTCTCCCATCGTGACCTCCGCAGATACGTCAAGAAGGGCGGGGAGACTCTCGGTCGCACCGAATGTGTCTTCCGCTTTAACCGCATAGCCGTCCACGGATGACCTGTAAAAGCCCGGGAGATTCTCCGGGGAAGGGATATCTCGGCTTATGACCCGTCCCAGGGCATCGTCTATGGAAGAGTTCTCCTCGCCGACCGAATCGAAGCCTTCCAGTATCTTCAAGACCTTTTCCGATGTTTTGACCTTAAAAAACAAACTCTCTACTCCTCATTTAAAAGATGGTTGCTGGAACCGAATGGAATGGCCAAAGGTTATATCATTTATGATCTAACACAGGCCATAGAATTCTGCAAGCCACAAGTTGATATACCTGGGTTTTCATGTAGACCAATTGATCCCGGTAAACCTCTGCACATTAATGTTCCACGTGAAACATTTATGTTTCATCCGGGTAATGAGTACGTAGACAAGTAAAAGATTAAATCTTATCCGCTTTCGCAGAAGACCACGGGTTTACCCGTGGGGCTCCATTATAACTACCTTAATGGCCCATGGGGATCTCTTTTACGCGGCGAAAATATTAACAGCATGCTGATTACGTAAGGTGCCACCCAGGCGGGCGGAATAATTATGAGATAATACAAAATTATCGAGTCCGGCCAAGTTTGGCAAAGGCTACCCGCCCGCCTCGTCTTGTTTTGTGCAGGGTTATTGCACATAAACGAGTTCGCCGCTTAAAAGAGAGCCCCATGGGCCATATAGCGCAAAATATTTGGATATCATTAACTGGCGCGCTCATTAACCGGATGAACCGCATTTATTTTCCTTTCCAACAATTGTCTAATGTGCTATCAGATTATCACAAGGAAACAGGGTGGGGCTGACAGCAGTGGAAGGCCGGGATATGCTGCTTTGACCTGAAATGTGCGCATAATTAGGTGTGGGGAGACCAGACTAAAGACATGGGATGTATAATCTCTGTTTCAAACCAGAAAGGCGGGGTAGGGAAGACAACAACAGCCGTAAATCTGTCGGCATCCATTGCTGTTTCCGGCAAGAAGACCTTGCTTATTGACTGTGACCCTCAGGGGAATGCCACCACCGGCCTGGGGATAAACAAATCCGAATTGGATTCGGGCCTCTATGACCTGATGCTGGGAGCCGAGACTGAAGAGAACGTCCTAATCGAGACACCCATCTCAACTTTGTCCGTAATCGGAGCAACCAGGGCCTTGATCGGCGCAGAAGTTGAGATGTATACGGAAAACGAGAGGGAATATATCCTAAAAAGAAGTATTGCAACCCTAACCGATAAGTATGATTATATATTCTTAGATTGTCCCCCGTCTCTGGGGTTTATGACTTTAAACGCCATTACCGCGGCCGATTTTGTGTTGGTTCCTCTACAATGTGAGTACTATGCCCTGGAGGGGTTGAGTCAATTGTTGAGTACCCTCAAGGCGGTCAAGAGAGGCCTTAATCCTTCCTTGAAGATAATCGGGATATTATTGACCATGTTCGATACCCGCAACAACCTGTCATCCCAGGTGGAAGAAGAGGTTAGAAGCCACTTTAAAGGGACGGTATTTAAAACCCTGATCCCACGAAATGTGCGGTTAAGTGAGGCGCCCAGCCATGGGAAACCCATAGTCCTCTATGACATTAATTCAAAAGGCGCTCAAAGTTATGTTCAACTGGCAGAGGAAGTTATAAACAGGGGAGGTTGATAATGGTGAAAAGAAAGGCATTGGGCAAGGGGCTGGGGGCCCTTATTCCGGAAGCGAATGGACTACAGACGGAAGGGGAAAGGTTTTTTCAGTGCCCGATCGAGTCAATTGAACCGAACCCCTTACAACCCCGCCAGGGATTTGATGATGCCGATCTTGCTAAACTTGCCCAATCGGTGAAGGAAAAGGGTATATTAACACCGGTGCTTGTGACCAAGGCAGGCAAAGGCTATCGCCTGATAGCGGGTGAGCGTCGCTGGAGAGCCGCCCAAAAGGCGGGTTTAGAAAGGATCCCTGTTGTTGTGAGGGAATCGACCCCGATTGAATCCCTTGAACTTGCCCTGGTCGAGAATATTCACAGAAAGGATCTGAACCCTGTGGAGGAGGCCCTTGCCTATAAGCGGTGGCTTGAAGATACCAATACAACCCAAGAGGCCCTCGCCAGAATTGTAGGAAAGGAACGGTCTTCTATAACTAATGTGCTAAGATTATTAACTCTTCCCAAAGAGATCCAGCAGGATATTGTCGATCTCAGGCTATCCATGGGACACGCGCGAGTCCTTGCGGGTATCAAGAATAAGGGCGATCAGATCAGATTACGAGATTTGATTATCAAAAAGGGACTTTCTGTCAGGCAGACCGAAAACATTATTAAGAAAGACCGTTCGGGAAAAAGGACAAAGGCCAGGAAATCAGAACAGGAATATTATTTTCAATCCCTTGCCGACAGTTTAAAAAGGGCCTTGGGAACAAAGGTCGTGATCAAAAGGACCGGTAAGAAGGGTCTTATAAGTATCTACTTCTATTCTGACGAGGAATTGGATCGCCTGATTGAGATTCTAACGTGAACGCCCTTGCCTCCATTTTCTCTCTTTTCCCTTTAGAAGCCTGGATATATTGTCTTTGTGCTTTATGCATATAAGAGCACACATTATCAAAGAGCCAAGGATAACGTATTTTGATCCGCCGAATAAGGACAGTATCAGCGGCATGGAACAGGCCCCTATTATCGAACCCAGGGATACAAAGTCGGTGAAGTATACTGCCAATATAAAAACACATACGGCCGTTCCTGCTGAAACAGGGGAGATGGCAAGAAATATTCCCAAGGCGGTGGAGACCCCTTTTCCACCATGAAATCCCCTAAAAAGAGAGAATTGGTGACCAAGGAGGGGAGACAAAGACACGATAAAGACTCCGTAATTGGGGAAGGAGTCAGAGTATTGATAGAAAAGACACATTGGCACGAAGCCCTTTAAGAGATCCAGCATCAGGGTGACAAGGCCCCATTTTAATCCCAGTTCCCTGGCAACATTGGCTGCTCCTATATTACCGCTTCCCCTCCTGGTTATATCCGTGTTGGCCAATATCCGACTTACCAATACTCCGAAGGGTATGGAACCGATAAGATAGGAAGCCAAGGTTACAGGTATGAGGTAAAGGGACATTTAGATACTCAACAAAACTTGAGCCTGTACTTCAAGATTAGATCTTGCAGGGAAAGTATGATAGTTTTTATAGATAAATTCCCTTGCGATTTATTGCAATATTTTGGAATATATCACGCATATTCGGGGACCATGAATCAGAATATATATTTATCTGTGTCCGGATGCAACGTAATTTAATAGGAGTCCTTCAATGGTAGTGATGGTTATGGATGGTCAGGGTGGAGGAATAGGGGCCGCGATTATCAAGGCCCTCAGGAAGGACATCGGCAATGATCTTAGGGTCCTGGGCTTAGGGACAAACGCGATTGCCACGTCATGTATGATGAGGGCAGGCGCCAATAGAGGCGCTACAGGGGAGAACGCCATTGTCCGGACATGTCCCAGGGTGGATTTTATATTGGGTCCTATAGCAATAATAATATGTGATTCAATGATGGGGGAGGTAACCGCCAATATGTGCGAGGCAGTATGCTCCTGTGAAGCGAAAAAGATATTGATCCCCCTTACACAGGAGAATGTGGAGATTGTAGGAGTTACGGGTGAACCACTGCCTCATATGGTGGACCAGGTGGTAAAAAAATTAATCCAGGAGATGGGATAGCCATGTGTGAAGCAACAGCCTATATTTTAAAGGATGGAAAGGAAGAATTGCTCCTTGAAGGTATTGATTTGTTCGAGTCAGGGGATAATGAGGTAAGGCTTGTTAACGTTTTTGGAGAGGAAAAGAAGGTCAAAGCCAAAATAAAGGCCTTTTACCTGGTGGATCATAAGATTATTTTAGAATCCTTCAATGACTGATTTACTCAGGGACTGACCCTGTTATAACACCGCAACCGCTGTAGACTTGTTTTTGTCGGGGGAGAAATGATATGTCTAAAAAAAGCATAAGGGATGTAGATATAGAAGGTAAAAAAGTGCTAATGAGAGTGGATTTTAACGTTCCCCTGGATGATAAGGGCTGTATTGCGGACGATAGCAGGATACGTGCGGTCCTGCCGACCATCGAGTATATCTTAGATAAAGGGGCAAGGCTCATAGTTATGAGCCACCTGGGAAGGCCGAAGGGCGAAATAAGGGAAGAATTGAGGATGACCACCGTGGGAAGACGCCTGGAAAAAATGTTATATAGACCCGTTAAGAAGCTGGATTCATGTATCGGGCCGGAGGTCCAGAAGGTGGTTAATGAGATGTCGGCCGGAGAAGTTATATTGCTTGAGAATCTGCGTTTTCACAAAGAAGAGACGGAGAATGACCAAGAATTTGCCAGGCAATTATCCATGCTTGGTGATCTGTTTGTAAATGACGCCTTTGGTACATGCCACAGGTCCCATGCCTCCACCGAGGGAGTAACCCATTATTTGCCTTCTGTAGCGGGCCTTCTTGTGGAAAAGGAGATAGCTTATTTTGAAAAGATCAACAGTGCTCCGGAAAGGCCTTTTGTACTGGTTCTGGGTGGCGCCAAGGTCTCCGATAAGATCCCGGTTCTGGAAAACATGCTCCCCAAGGTGAATACAATCCTGATTGGCGGTGGGATGGCATATACCTTTTTGAGACAGACAGGGGTTAATATAGGCTCGTCCATTTATGAAAAGGATGTCGCGGAGGTGGCGGGAGCGGTTTTGGAAAAGGGGAAAACGGCGGGTGTTGCGTTAGTATTGCCGGTGGACCATATTATATGTGATAATATTAATTCGGCCCAGAACATAAAAACCACAGAAAACGCCAATATTGAAAAAGGCTTTCTGGGGGCGGATATCGGTCCCAAGACTATAGGGTTATTCAGGGAAAAATTGCATAATGCCAAGACAATTGTCTGGAACGGGCCCATGGGGGTATTTGAAAAGGAGCAATTTTCCCGGGGAACAAGAGAGATTGCTGAGGCCATTGCCGAGTCTTCCGCCGTATCTGTGGTAGGAGGGGGGGACAGTGCCGCTGCGGCAATGAAATACGGCATACAGGACAGGATTTCACATATATCCACGGGGGGCGGGGCATCACTTGAGTATCTGGAAGGTAAGGTTTTGCCCGGTATCGCGGCTCTGGAAGACAGATAATAAATAGATTGCCTCCGGGCTAACATCCAGTAACACAAAGGTATTTTCGGCACATATCTCTGTCCAGCAAATGTCCATTGTACGTTGTCAGTAGTTGGTTGGATAATGTATATGTTTTCACATACTCAGCACACATTACTACTCTAATCATGCTTTTGAATCAACAACCGACACGATAACTACCAATGTAGATAATCCCTTGACAAATGCTGACGCTATTCTATATAAAGAGTAACCAGTGTGAACAGCTACCGAAGCTGTTTGATTATCCATTAGGGAAAAAACTCTATCTTGGCTGGTAAAGGAGGGACCTGATAAAATGAAGAAAGTGACGCCAGGGGTAATATTATTAGCCTTCGTCGGGTTATTCTTTCTCGCCGTCGGTGTCTTAACGGCAGCGGACGTACCTGATACTGTAGTCATTGATAACAAGGGCTATGAAAGAGACAGACAAGGGCCTGTAGAATTCAGTCACAGAGCCCACAGTGAAGACTATGGTCTGGAATGTAAGGAGTGTCATCACCGGTATGTAGGCGGCGAGAATGTGTGGAAAGAGGGTGACGCTGTAGGAAAATGTGAGGCCTGCCACCATCCCAGTGAATCAAAAGGAGAGGTAGAAAAGCTTCAAACAGCCTTTCATACGAACTGCAAGAATTGCCACAGGGACGTAGGGGGTGATGCGCCTTACAGAAGATGTAATGAGTGCCATTCATAATCAAGCCATTATCATTAATCTGCTTACTCCATAGAAAAGCCGCTTGAGCCAGAGACTCAAGCGGCTTTTCTTATAAAAAAACCAAACACCGCCATGAAAAAATCGCGGCGTAATGTCGATCAATCATAAAGGACCTAAGTTTCAGTAAGTGTTATGGCCTCCTGATCACATACCTCTATGCAGCTCTCACAGCCTAGGCACTCTTCGGCATTAACCGGGACGGATTTGTCATCCTGCATCTCAAAGACATCCACCGGGCAGACCTCGACACATTCTTCACAGCCTATGCATTTATCATGATCGACAACTACGTTGTAACCCATATTTCCTTCCTCCTGTTTTATTATTTTATGACTTAATCTCCTGATATTACAACTTTTTTAATGTAGTTTATTCACATCCGATTCGAGCTAGAAGTTCCTTAACAGAGAAGGAAATGGGTGTCAAGCTTTTTTATGGGTGAGTTGCGTGTCAGGCCCTCCAGCTCTTCTTTGCCGGGATTGGAAGATTGTGGGGAGGATAGAACGAAGGAAGCAGTCAATATGATTGCGTAAACTTTTCAAAACTGGCAGGAGATATTAAAGGAACCAAAGATGTCGCCGCTTTGTTGATATTTATGTTCGCGGGTGCGGTATATCTGGGTATAGCTTACCTGGACCCGGTTCCACTGTAAGACAATCCCTCCCTGGATATCGCCCACCAAATACCTCTTATCAACAGAAGGGCTGTCTGTTAAGGTATTGCCGTCAAGGAAGATATTACGGAGGATAACTCTTCCTTGCAATCCCCCGAACATATACCAGTTCATGCCCTTTTCAGAAGGGAAATAAACGGAGCCCGCCAGGCTGGGCCGGATGCGCGGGGGACCAAAGTCGTCTCTAAGTGTAGGTCCCAGGCGAAAGATTAGGCCTGCTGCCCCATGGGTTAGGACGTTGCCGAGGCTTCCACCGAAATGGGGGATAATATCGAATTCCAAACCATACAGCGTTTTAGACTTTTTAAGACGCCTTGCCTGCTCGTAATAAAGGACAACACCCAGTTCATTGTTCAGTTGATTATCCCATCCTTCCGGTACATGGAGGCCCAGCATGGAATGCCAGAAGGTCTGTACATGCTCGGCAAGGGAATCCGGTCCTACAAGTCCTACTTCCAAGTGCACCTTATCATATCGTTTATCTCCCTGGGTAGCCACGAGACCGAAGCCCAAATAAAGCCATCCGGCATAGGGCCTGTCCTTGGGCAGGATTTTAGACGCAAAGATATCCCGGGGGGTGTAAATATTCTGCCCCAGGGAAATGCTGGCCCGTCCTTCCAAGGGGTCATCAGTACCATTTTTTTCCTGTTTGTAGCTAAACCAGGGCAGCTTGTTAGCACCCTCCGTGATCCATCCAATAGGGCTGGTAAGGAATTCCAGGCGTGTTCCATGCGTAAAATGCCTGTCCGTACCGCCCCCGAAAAAATCATTTTCAAACTGGATACCGAGCATAAAATCATCGTCACCTGCCGGGGACGGATCCGTGCGCGCGAATGAATAGAGAATGACCCATATAACTATGAATAGTATTCTTGGGGACATGGGCTTATTTCCGCTAGATTATTGCAGTGTTATTTGGGGCGAGTCCTATTCGTCCTTAAATCTTGGTCTGTAAATTCCCATATCTTTTAGCAGCCTCTGGTATGGAGGCCAAATCTCTAGGGCAGGATAGTTCGGGAACCAGGTTTGATAAGGATTATGAGCTGATGCCAGAACCAACTTGTCTTTCCCCTCCTTTTCCTTCTCCTGTATCCCCTGAGGGAGGTTCATATTCCAGAAGAAATATGAACTTATAGATGTCAAACATGATTTCATCGCCGCTTTTAAGCTTTGTTGGTACGTGGGGGTGGATCTCCACCCCGCCGAGGGCAGTCTTATTCTTGCTTCGTTGATCTTCCAGATAAAAGAATCCGTTTCTGTATTCAATGGTGGCATGCAAACCGGATACGCTGTGTTGTGATATATCAATATCATTGCCCGCTCCGCGACCGATCTTATTTATGACCTTTTTAAGACGTATGGTCTTCTTGCCCGTTATATTTTCTACATCAACCATTATTGCCTGGGGCAGTGGCGGGAGTTCCTTGACAGTAGTCTCTTGCTGCTTCCCAAAGGATTCGGTTGGGGCGTGAAAATCTATCATGGTCTTCCCTGAAGGGATAGTATCAGGGATAATGAATTTAAACCTATAGACGTGAAACTGGATCTCATCTCCGCTTTTCAGTCTCCTTGGTAAATGGGGCTTTAGGTCCTCGCCTGCCAGGAGGGTCTTGTTCATGCTCCTTTGGTCTTCCAGGTAGAAGAAGCCATCCTTGTATTCAATCACGGCATGAAAACTTGATATTGTTGTTTTGGGTATAACGACATCGTTATTAGGGTCGCGACCTATCAGGTTTATTTGTTTATCCAGGGAAAATGTATTGGTTCCGGTGATATTGTTTAAGTCAATCAGAACCGCTCTTGGCGTAAAAGGTCCGGATGGTGTCTCTAACTGTCTGCCTTTTTTTGCGATATTTTTAGACCTTTTATAATAAACAACAGCAATCGCGACAATGACCAACAGCACCAAGACCCCGACAAGGACCTTAAGCCATGGAATCATATCATCCCGGTCCATGCCTGCTTCTTTTTGAGGTGGTTCCTTTATCTTCGTTGCCCGGTCAGAAGGCCCCGGAGGTGCTATGCCGGTGGCAGGGGGGGGTTGTTCCTCGGGACTTGTTGCCCTGGAAGTTAAAGGTGCCTGTTGTAATGAAGGCTCCGAGATTACCTCCATAATGCGCTCGAAGATCTCTTTTATGTTACCATTATCATATGCCCTGAAATATTCACCATCTGTCCTTGTTGCCAGGATCTGAAACATGCTGAAATCAGCTATATCACTGAAGGCTATGCCAAAGATCCTGATGCCACACTTCCGGCTTTCCTCTGTCAGGTCTTCCTTTAACCAACTCCAGGCCTCTATGTCCTGCTGTTTATCCCCTGTGTCCAGGAATCCGTCCGTCATAAGAATAATTATCTTTTGGGCCTCTTTTCTCCCGTTGTTTTTTAGTTCATACATGGCTGTTTCGATTGCCGCAGGGGTATCTGAAAACTGACCTTTATAATCGACTTCATCCAGCCTGGACAATATATTGGCCCTGGTTACTATATTATCTGTCGGCATAAGCTCGACCGCGAGTCTGGGCTTACTGTCAAAAATGACCATGCCAACACGTGAGTCCTTTCCGAGACTTAACAATAATTCGGCAACCACATCGCCGGCAATAGAATCAGGGTCACTTTTTTTCATACTCCCGGAATTATCCAGGACCAGCACGATATCCAGCACGGGCTGGACATCCTGAACATTGGACTGTGAAGTCAACGATGCGATATTTTCGCTCCCATAACATGACTGGGCCAGGAGGAACAGGGCGGTAAAGATGAAAAATGTAATTGATTTTTTCATAGTATTTTCTCCCCGTACCATAATAGAGGTTCATTGTCCTCATCCGGGAATGGAATAAAGACCATCGCTTTCAGGAGGAGGTCTCAGTTGGATTGTTACACAAAAAGGTTCGCGGATTCAATGGGAAAAGATATCCTAAGAATACCAGAATAAATAGTACTACAATAATTGAAAAAGATAAAGGTAGTTGGGTTACAAGGCACAGGGTAAAAAGGCCAAGGCATCAGTACAAAGGGCGATTATAAGGTTCATCCGGTTAATGAGTCCGCTAGTTAATGATATCTAAAATATCTTGCGCTATATGACCCATGGGGTTCTCTTTTAAGCGGCGAATTCGTTTATGTGCAATGACTGCGCAAAAAAAGACGACGCGGGCGGGCCCTGGATGAACCAAAAAATATCATGGCTGGTTAAAGGTATCGCTAATTCCGGGTCACACCTGTTCTTTTCAAGACGACATCTATAGCAATCGGAGGACGTGAGCTTATTTTCAAGGGTTTGGCAAACCTTTTCCTGGTGGCAACGGCAAATTCTACCAGGGGTTCTGGTGGAGCAAACCCTTGAAAATCAGCCCACTGCAGGCCTTGGGTGGAATTCTTTTTGAGATGTCATCTTGAAAAGAACAGTTCTGTGACCTTATGCAAGGCCGGAGCTGTGACACCAGGGCGAAGGGCTGTTCCTTTTTTGAGTGACTATCGGGAGGGCGCTGTTATTTCAGGAGGTTATGGGTGGGGGACCCCCTGGCTCCGCCTGTCCCGCCGAAGTTATAACGAAGGCGGAAGCGAAGCCGAGGGGAACAGCGGAGGGGGTAGGCATCCCACGGCCGTAACCCCTTGAAATGAGCAGCCCGGGAGATCCGGAACGAACAAGAGGGACAGCCCTTCGCTCACGGCGGTTCTCTTCAAGGCGACGAATATTAGGATTCCCCGATAAAAGATCGGGGTCTTCGACAAGGATTCGGGGGATGCAGTGAGGAATTCAAGAAAAAAAGGCCGAAACTTGACCCCTCGAATCCTGGACCCCTTGAACCCTTACTTATATTTCGTCTTTCCAAGAACAGCCGTGACCTCAGGTCATCATGCTTTTTGAAATGATATCTAAATATTTTAGGGTATATGGGCCATGGGGTTCTGTTTGAAGCGGCGAACTCGTTTATGTGCAATGACCCTGCAAAAAACCAAACGAGGCGGGCGGGTAGGCTTTGCCAAACTTGGCCGGACTCGATAATTTTGTATTATCTCATAATTATTCCGCCCGCCTGGGTGGCACCTTAGGTAATTACCATGCTGTTAATATTTTCGCTGCGTAAAAGAGAGCCCCATGGGCCATTAAGGTACTTATAATAAAGTTTAATCCTTTACTTCTTTACGTGATCATTAACCGGATGAACCGGTCATAATGACCCGATGAATGAACCGAACCTGGCTCTGTTTCACGATGCAATTGGAATGAGAAAAGACCGGAATAATGGGTTGTGGAAAGATGCCTAACCGGCTTCATGGTTACATATACTCCATCATTCCATTATTCCATGAATTAGGCAAACATTCACACCTTTTAGTTTTCTTGATTCTCAATTTGTAGACATGCCGAGACATTTAAGTATACACATAAAAACCGCGGCCGGTCTTTCTCCCCAACCATCCTGTTTCAACATATTTCCTCAAAAGGGGGCATGGACGGTATTTGGAGTCCTTGAAGCCGTCATAAAGGGTCTCCATGATTGCCAGGCATGTGTCCAGTCCGATCAGATCCGCCAGGGAAAGAGGGCCCATGGGGTGATTGGCCCCCAGTTTCATGACGGTATCGATATCTTCCTTTGTGCCCACGCCATGATACAGGCAATAGATCGCCTCATTTATCATGGGGATCAGTATCCGGTTTGCTATGAAACCGGGGTAATCGCTTGCGAGTGCCGGGGTTTTACCGAATGTTTCAGCCAATTCCCATGTAGTGTTAAAGGTCTCATCGGAAGTAGCCAGCCCTCTGATCACCTCCACCAATTGCATGACCGGCACGGGATTCATGAAGTGCATTCCTATGATATTCTCCGGCCTTTTGGTCTGTGCGGCTATACGTCCGATAGGGATAGAAGATGTATTGGTTGAAATGATTGCTTCTTGGCGGCAGATAGTGTCCAGGTCTTTGAATATTTGAAACTTCAAATCTTCCCTCTCTGTTGCTGCCTCTACCACAAAATCGGCAGATGCCATATCTCCTAAATCAACACTCCCTTTTATCCGGCCGACGGAGGCATCCCGGTCCTCTTTGGACATCTTTCCCTTTTCCACGCTGCGGTCGACGTTCTTCTTAATAGTTCCAAGGCCCTTTTCGACGAATTCCGTTGCGATATCGTTCATGATTACATCCAGACCGCTCATGGCGGCCACCTGCGCGATCCCGTTGCCCATCTGTCCAGCGCCGATTACTCCAATGACCTTTATGTCCATCCTGTCCTCCTTTATTCATAGGGTAAAAAATGTGTGCAGTATGTCTGGGAAGCTCCCGGTTTTTTCATTATCAATGGTGGAAGTATAGGAGAATGAGGAGGGTGTGTCAAATTAGAGATTCCGGATCCTACCCCAGCCTTTTCATGTCATCCACCAGCACCTGGACAACGGCGGCAGAGGCGTGCAGGGCCCTGGTTTCTTCATCCGTAAGACCGACCTGGATAATCTCTTCCACACCGTTTTCGCCGAGCTTGACCGGTACCCCTATAAAGAGGTTTTTGATACCGTATTCACCCTCCAGATATACGGTACAGGGGAGTATCTTCCTCTTGTTCTTCAGGACGGCCTCGGCCATCTTTACAACGGCATAGGCCGGGGCGTAATACGCGCTTCCTGTCTTGAGGAGCCCTACTATCTCCGCCCCTCCGTTACGTGTCCTTTCCACTATGGCGGAGATCCTTTCCGGACTTATCAAGTCGGTGACCGGGATGCCGGCTACTGTGGAGTATCTGGGGATGGGGACCATGGTATCTCCATGCCCGCCCAGGACAAGGGCCTGCACGTTATCCACGGAGACATCGAGCTCCATGGCAATGAAGGAGCGGAAACGGACCGAGTCCAGGATGCCAGCCATGCCCATTACCCTTTCTTTGGGGAAGCCACTGGTCTCCAGGGCCACATGGCACATGGCATCCAGGGGATTGCTGACGATTATCAATATGGTATGGGGGGCAACTGCGGCTATCTCTTTTATCACCAATCTCATGATGCCCATATTGGTGGACAGGAGGTCGTCACGACTCATGCCAGGCCTTCTGGCAATGCCCGCGGTTACTATGACCAGATCAGAGCCCTCTGCCGCGCTATAGTTATTGGTAAAACCTGTTATGTTTGAATCGTATTTGCCAAAAGGGGCGGCCTCTGTAAGATCAAGGGCCTTTCCTGCAGCCACGTCTTCAATGACATCGATAAGTACAACATGGGCCAGTTCCTTCTCAGCAATCCGCATAGCGGCTGTGGCTCCCACGTTTCCCGCACCTACAACAGTCACCTTTTTTGCCATGACCGGACCCCCTTAAAGATTAGAAAGAAACCTTGCATACCTGTTCAATAGCCGCCGCCATTGCCTCGTCCTCTTTACGAATGTCATCCAGGGTCTTGGGTTTTGTTTCAGGCGGCCTCTCTTCCAGCCCGTATTTCCACTTCAGGAATTTCTCACCCGTGGTAGGGTAGAGGGCGAATACAAGGAGATCAAAGTCGTCTTTAACCAGATCGCCCGCCTTTTCCCTGGCCTTTTCCAGTTCCGGTTCAAGGTAATCTGCGGCCCTGCCTGTTATGGGAGTCTTGCCCCTCTTGTAGTTTTTCAGGACGGTTTTCTGGATTTCCGGATCTATAGGCACGGGTGTCTTCCCGTACAGGCCGTAGGCAAGGTCCTTTACCTCATTCGTCACCATCTTGTACCTCCCGAAGAGGACGTTTAAAACAGCCTGGACGCCCACGATCTGACTGGTAGGTGTTACCAGGGGAGGCATCCCCAGTTCCCTGCGGGTAACGGCTATTTCTTCATAAACCTCCTGTATCCTATCGAGTGCGTTGGCTTCCTTAAGCTGGCTGACCAGATTGGAGATCATTCCCCCCGGGACCTGGTGGGCAAGAACACCCGTGTCAATAACGGACATCCGGTGTTTTGCAAGGTAGTCCCTGTATTTGGGCGCAATGGTCTCTATATAATCGCCCAGTTCCAGAAGAAGATTGAGATCGAACCCCGTATCCCTGGTGGTGCCCTTCAGGGTTACCACAATGGGTTCCACGGCGGGCTGGGATGTCCTCAAGGCAAAGGGGGCCAGGCATGTATCAACAATATCCACACCCGCTTTAATTGCCTCAATATATATCATGGAGGCCATGCCGCTGGTGTAGTGGGTATGCAGGTGAATAGGGATGGTAATCTCCTTCTTAAGCTCGGTTATGAGTCTGGCGACATCAAATGGCGCCATGATACCGGCCATATCCTTTAGGCAGAGGGTGTCTGCTCCCATATCCTGGATCTCTCTGGCCTTTCCCAGATAGTATTCAAGGTTGAACACATCTCCGCCCATACGCCCTTCAGTAAGGCTTATGCTATAGCAGATAGCGCCCTGAAAGTGTTTCCCGTTTGCCTTGATCCTTTCCACTACTGTCTTGAAATTCCGAAAGTCATTCAAGGCATCAAACACGCGAAAGACATCTATACCGGTTTCACAGGCCTTGTCCACGAACAACCTTGCCACATCATCGGCATAGTTTCGATATCCTACAAGATTCTGGCCTCTCAGTAACATTGATAAAGGTGTCTTTTTGATATGTTTTTTAAGCGCCCTGATGCGTTCAAAGGGATCTTCCGCCAGAAAACGATGCATGGTGTCAAAGGTGGCTCCGCCCCATACTTCCATGGCCCAGAAACCGACGCTGTCCATCTTTCCCGCGATAGGGAGCATATCCTCGGTCCTCATCCTCGTTGCCAGGAGGGACTGGTGACCGTCCCTGAAGGTATTATCTTGTATCTTAAGAGGATTTTTGGGTCCTTTTTCTAAAAAATCATTCATAACTAACATTGCCTCCTGATTACTAAAACGATTCAGCGGTTGCTTTGGGTTTTACCTGGAGTGAATGAGCTGAAACAGGGGTAATAAAGGAAAAAACCAATTAGCGAGTATCTATCTATACACATAAAATAGAAAAGAGTCAATAACTATGTGATGACAGATCCTGTTTTAATCGCTCAAGATCTTTTTCTTTCGCGGTTATTTTATCCTCGAGATCTTCAATGGCCTGGAGCTGGTGAGGTTGTACTGAATGGGCCGGAAGTGCCTCCCTCCGGTCGGCAAGCAATGTCTTGAGCTCCTCAATCTCTATTTTTAGTTGTTCTTTCTTATCTGTAACCATGTCTTCCGCCCTCCTTGTTTCTTTTACAAACTCTTCTACCTTGGCGAAATCCTTTTGAAACCGGATCGGTAGATCTCTATTGTCCAGCCTGTTGGTCAGGGTACAGCTATCCGCGCCTGCAGGCCGGATAGCCATGAGCGCGTCATAGACATTCTCAGGGGAGAGACCCCCTGCCAAAATAACCGGGAGATTGCTCCTGATGACCAGCTCCCTGGCAATCTTCCGGTCGCAGGTCTTCCCTGTCAGGCCTATAAAGCCCTCAACCGGTTCTTTTCCAAGCCAGGTGTCCGTAAGAAACTGATCGGTTACCGGCTCAAAATTCCGGGCTATTTCAATGGTCGGTAATTCCACCTCAACGCCTTCCCCGGGGATTGGCATTGAACGTATTATTCCTATCTCCGGGAAACGCTCTTTTATCTTCCGTTGCGCCTCGATATAGATCTCAAGGTCCTTTGGGTCTCCCTGTTCGTTGGTCAGGCTCTCACAGAGATGGATGAAGTCCGGCATGTAATAGTCCAGGGCCGAGGAAATCTTGTCCACATCCCGGAAGAGCGGAATGATACAGTTATGCACGCCGGTTCCGTCTGAAACCCGCACAGTGTCCCTGAGATCGGGCAATCGCCAGTCTCTCTCCGAGAGAATCACGCTCCCAATCCGGTCAACCCCCGCTTCAATGCAGTTTTCCGCCTCCCGCGGGTCCTGTATCTCGTATATCTGTACAATCATTTGTTAAGAATTGCTCAACAACCCTGGTAATAGAATTTCTATAGTATGTTAATAATATATGCATTTATTTATGAATGTCATGACATGGATCCCATTTCAATAGTATTCTTATGCCCTGGCAATCCCGGTATATCTTCAAATGCTTATCTGTGCATGCATCCTGTGGGATTAACAGCTGTTTAGAAACCTATTGATGTTTTGATACCCCTATCATATTATCAGAACTAGAAACGGATATCTCATCGCCGAATGTCCCCAGGTTCGGGCGATAGGACACATTAATTACTCCCTATAAAAGGTGTTCATGGAAACAATAATTCGTAAAAGGGTTGCCACAGCGTTGGTCCTTATCCTGCTGGTTTTCGCCATAGGGACCATAGGTTTCTATCTGCTTCTTGATAATCTCACCCTGATGGATTCCCTTTATATGACCGTCATTACTATGACCACCGTGGGTTACGGCGATTTTACTCCCCATGTCAATATGCCTCCGGGCGGAAATCCCTATGTCATTAAGACGTTTGCCATCATTATAATCCTGGTGGGGATGGGAGCTGTTCTTTATGTGCTTAGTGTCATGACGGAATACATAGTTTCCGGTGATCTTGTACGCAGGAGGAATGAGAGGAGGATGCACAAGCTCATATCTTCCCTTAGAGGCCATTATATTATATGCGGGGCAGGAAGGGCCGGGTATTACATAACGCAGGAATTAAGAAAGACATTACGTCCATTTGTCATTATAGAAAAAGTAGAGGAACGCATTCGTGAAATACGGCAGGAATTTAATGATCTCCTGTATATCCATGGTGACGCGACCCAGGATGATGTGTTTGAACAGGCCGGACTTGAGAATGCCTCCGGCATAATAGCGGTGCTACCCGACGAAAAAGACAACCTTTTTATTGTTATGGCCACAGCCCAGAAGAGGAAATTGTCAGGCAAAAGATTCAGGATAGCTGCAAAGGCAGAGCATTTAATGAAGATGGGACCGAAAATGAGAAGCGCGGGTGCGGACAGTGTAATTTCCCCTGAGCGCATAAGCAGCCGGAGGATGGTTTCCGAGATGTTCAGACCTTCGGTGACCACATTCCTGGACCGGATGCTTAACGATGAACGAGCCGTTATCCGGGTTGAAGAGGTCATGGTTTCACCCGGTTCCGATCTGGCCGGGACAACCATTAGAGAAGCGCGGATACCTGACAGAACCGGCCTTCTTGTTGTTGCCGTAAGAAAAGGCGGCTCCGGCGGATTTATTGCCAATCCGGGTCCTGAAGAAAAGATTGAACCTGACGATGTACTTATTTTCATGGGTGCAATGGAAAAGATCTTTACATTACGAAAACTTGCGGAAGGTAGATAAGTGTTTTCAGTGTTTAAAAGGGACAATGAATTGAAAGATCATATTATCATTTGCGGGCTTGGAGCAACCGCGATGCAGATTATTGAAGTGCTGGAATCCTCGCACGAAAAGGGCGGCCATTCATTCCATGATTATCTGGTGATTGATAGTTCGGAAGAAGCTATAGAGAAGGCAAAAGCCAAGTGGCCTAGTATTAACTGTATGCCGGGTAATGCCACGGATGATGATGTGCTTGAACAGGCACGTATCAAAGAGGCCTATGGGATTTTTCCGGTGCTGTCCAGTGAAAAGGATAATCTCTATATAACCATGGCCGCCCGTCAACTCAACCCGCGGATCAGGATTGTAGCTCGTACCTCCGATGTGTACAACATCGGCAATAAGCTGTTCAAAGGCGGCGCAAATTCCGTGGTTTCACCCAACCTCCTGGGCGGTCTCCGGCTTGTCTCGGAAATAGTGCGGCCTAATGCCACCGAGTTTCTTGACGAGCTCCTGCATGATGTTGATACAAAGCTGCTGGTTTCGGAGGTAATCGTCTCGCATAATTCCTGGCTTTGCGGGCGTTCCTTAAAAGAGATAGAACTTCCGAAAAAGTGCGGGTTAAACATAATCGCCATAAGAAAACACGGTCATCAGTTCTATACATACAACCCTTCAGCCATGGAACGCATAGATAACGGCGATACCGTCGTGGTATTGGGGTACAGGGACCAGACAGCGAAACTGGAAAGCATGGCAAAGGGAGATGATTAAGTTATATTTAAGGGACAACATTGTTCCTGGTTGATGAGACCACACCTGCCGAGACAATGAATTTCATTACTTCTTCAATCCTTACTCCATCAATGATTTCCACCTCCTGTTTCGGCACTAGGAGGGTGTTGCCTGCCCATTGCATCGACTGCATGACATAAACGGCCACATGATCCTTAAATCCTATATTGGATAGCTCGTCCGAGGTTACGAATCCCAGCACTTTAATATTTGTGCCAGGGACCTTAATAACCGCGACTTTACTGAACGCCCTCTTTTCACCTAACAGACTGGTTAATGTGTCTTTAATGATGCCATAAATGAACTGGACAAAAGGAACTTTATTGAATATTCGGTCTATGTAGCCCAGCAGCTTTATACTCAACCACCAGGAGGCCATATAACCGATAAGGATTATGACCGCGATACTTATTACTAAAGGAACCCCGGGTATTTCAGAGAAAAATATCTTTCCTGCTGTTTTATCCCAGGCTGTAAGGATTTTACTGATAATCACTATAGTAAGGATGATAGGGATTAAGAATAGCAGGCCGTTAAAAAAATACTTTATCAACACTTTCACTATTTTTTTACCCATAAGTTGTCACTCCTTGTTTCCTTGCATGGAATCTGTGATTTGTAATGAAGCTCCCCACCGCAAGCGGTGGGGTATCAAGCGGAATTCCGCCATAGCCTACCCGGCTTCGCTCTTACGAGCTTCGCCGTGGTTCACCTTGCCATTCAGCCCTGCGGCAAGCCGCAGGGTATTCTGGCGAAGGCGAATAAACTACATCGCATCACGCCTAGGCATAATATTTGTGAAGGTTTTTGGTTCATCCGGTTAATAAGTACCTTAATGGCCCATGGGGCTCTCTTTTAAGCGCCGAAAACATTAACAGCATGCGAATTACGTAAGGTGCCACCCAGGCGGGCGGAATACTTATGAGATAATAGAAGATTCTTGAGTCCAGCCAAGTCCGGAAAAGGCTACCCGCCCGCCTCATCTTGTCTTGTGCAGGGTCATTGCACATAAACGAGTTCGCCGCTTAAAAGAGAAACCCATGGGCCATATAGCGCAAAATATTTAGATATTATTTCAAAAACCATCCTGACCTGAGGCCACGGCTGTTCTTGGAAAGACGACATCTCAAAAAGAATTCCACCCACGTCCACGGAATACTATAGATGTCGTCTTGAAAAGAACCGGCGTGACCGGATATCAGCGATGCCTTTATCCGGTCACGATATTGTTTGGTTCATCCGCCCGCCTCGTTTGGTATTTTGCGGAGTCATAGCACATAAACGAGTTCGCCGCGTAAAAGAGAACCGCATGACCCATATAGCGCAGAACATGTAGATGTCATTAACTAGCGTGCTCATTAACCGGGTGAACCAGTGTTTTTAAGGATTCATTTTAGCATAAAACAAGCCTTGAGTCGAAATCTATATTAGATCCTGATCCAACATCAAGGGATTATCCATCCCTTTACAGGGACAGGCAAAGCTCCTTTGTGCTAATTGGTAATGCAGAATAAGGTGACGGGCGTGACATCCATCCTGGGTCAGCGGGTACAGTGGGGATATTAAAGGGATAGAAGGGGGTTTCGGAATTGAGAGTTCTTATCATACGGGCAGGGGCGCTGGGTGATACATTGATGTTGATGCCGGCTATTTCCCATCTCTGTAAAAAGGCCGAGACAGTGCTTATAGGTAGGTCTCCCGGTATCGATTATCTGAAGCCTTATGTTGATTATTGTATGGATATTGAAGGCTCGGGATGGCACGGACTTTTCATGAAGGGGCCGGAGAAGCATACAGGTTTGCTCTTTCCCGAACCGGATAATGTGGTGGCATTTGTCGAGGATACAGAGGGAACAATCACGAAAAACCTTAAGGCCTGGTTCCCGGAGGCCTCTATCAATGTATTCCCGGTTTTCCCTATTGATAACAAGGATATTCATATGGCTTTATATATGGGCCAGTGCCTAGAGGCTGCGGGGCTCCCGGTAGATGCCCGGCGATCCTTTGAAGATTCTTTAGAACATCCTGTTATGGCAGTACGTGCCTCGCTCAAAAGAGAGGATAGGATCGTTCTTCACCCTGGCTCAGGGTCAGTGGATAAGAATTACCCCCCTGTTTTATGGCTTGAATTGATAGGCCGGTTAAAAAGAAGCTATAAAGGCAGGAAGAAGAGGATAGTAATTGTCTTAGGCCCTGCGGAAGAGGATCTTCGGTTCTTTTTCAAAGATCAAATCGATGAAAGGGTTGTGGAATTGGCATTCTGCATTGAAAAGGATAAACTTGTGACCCTCCTGAGGAAGGCGGGAGTTTATATTGGCCATGACAGTGGAATCACTCACCTGGCAGCCATGATGGGAACACCTGTCATTGCCCTGTTCAAGAAAAGTTCCCCGGAGCAATGGGCTCCTCCGGGGCCTGATGTAAAGATAATAAGAGGGAAGGAAGGACGTCCTGCCACAACCCTCTGTGATGAGATCTTACGATTCTTAGAGGCAAGAGGTTAAAAGATTTAAGACATACGGGAGGGAGGGAAAAAGGACTTCAGATCCGCATCCTTTCTTATCCCCAGGCGGGTAAGGGCGAAGTCATATCGAACCGGGTCTTCCGGGTCCATCCTCCTGAAGGCCTTTGTTATTTCAATTGCAGTAAGCATATCCGCGTTTTTCCGGCAGGTCATATTTAGCTCAACACAGATTTTGTGCATATGGATGTCAAGGGGTATTATAAGACCGGATCGCGGAATGCCTCTCCATCCTCCCGGATCAACCCTGTCCTTACGCACCATCCAGCGCAGGAAGAGATTGAGCCTTTTGCAGGCACTTCCGGTATCGGGGGAAGGCAAGAGGCTGTTTTTCGTTATGGCCGCGGCATTTCTGAGTTTCTTAACAAAGGCTGAAAGGGCGGGAAGCAATGTGTCATCATTATTATAACCTGCCATGAAACAAGCGTATAGAGAGCCGTGTTTTTCAATTACATGTTTCGCAGCCAGGAGCATATAAGCCATTTCCTCTCCGGTAGTGAATCGGTGTCTGAAACCGGAGAAACAGGCCAACAGGTCTTTGCGGGAGGAGTTCAGGAGAAAGGCCCGGGGTGAAGGATACATCTTTTCAAGGATGGATGATACGCTTTTTAATATCTGTGATACTCTCCCGTAGGCCAGGGATGACGCGATAAGTCCTACCAGTTCCATTTGGAGCGGAACCGGATAAGAATAGAGGAATTCCAGCGGATCGGGATGGACGAATTTCCTGTGGTTATAAAAATTATATAGTTTGTCTAGTCTCTTTTTTGTTATGAACATGTATGGATCATACACCTAATGATTATGCTATTTAATGATTTCCCCATCTTTTGCCCTGTTTGCTTTATGTAGTTCTATATTAAGCGGCAAGAATGTTGGAAGGAGAAACCTCCACACCTTGGACCCTTGAATCCTTGACCCCTTTCTCGCATGTTTCATAATTTCCTCCCTAAGCCAAGTCCCTGTTTGCTGACACTGATTCCCGTGTCCTGCTGAATCATATCATGGCCGGTTTCTGTAAAAGGCAGATAGACAAGGGTTGAGTCCTTTATTTTAAAGCTGAGGCGGGGGAGGTAAGGGAATACGTTCTTTTTATATACAGTGGAGCTGGCAAGTATGATTTTCAATGCCTGGACAGCCTCTGTAAGGGGAAGTGTAACCGGATGGATGTTTTTATCCGGCAGTTCCTCCTCCTCCCGGAATCTGGGTTGGGATATAGTGAACTGTCTTGACAGGTTTAAAAAGAGTTTCGGCCTGATTTTGAAGGCGGGACTCCAGTAATTCATCTCCTCCTCTCCTGTCTCATCATTTACTGGGCGGGGCTGATTGGTAAGCCTTATAAAATCCGAAAAGGTTTTTATGTTTAGGCCTTTGGTGTCGGCGCGCATCTTCCAGAAAGGGAGATAAAAGGTGTTTGAATCCTTACCCAGGACAAGTGAATGACTTACCTGTACGAACCTGCCTTCCCGGGCTTCCCATAAAGTCCGGCAGTTATCACATGTAAGAACAACACTGTCCATTTCGCCTTTCAGGGTCCATCCGCAACGGGGACACAGGGTAGGAATAAACCTGATCCGCCACCTTGGATTCTTTATGATAGCGGATTCAATGCCTACCTGTGCTTCGGGCTTAAGGTTGGCAACCAGCCTGTTCACCACGCCGTCAAAGAGTTTGTCACCTTCCATATACAGCGGGAGATATATCAAACTCATGGTCTCTCCTATAAATGCCCTGTGGAGTATCTGTTCATTGGTTGTTCCTGTGGACAACTTACTCGCCCTGGCCAGGATTTCGGATGCCTTAAGGGAAAACCTCAAAAACGTCCCTTTTATGTCAGGGGTTACAAACCTCATTTTCATGGCCTGGGGCCTGAGTCCGAGAGAAAGAGGCATGTTGTGGAGCTTCAGGCCGATATGGGTGATATCGACAACACGGTAACCCGTAGTGGATCCCCTGCAATAATAGACAGCCCCCTTGAAACGGAGATAGGGCACATAGATAATGTCCTTGCCGGAAGCCTTTTGGGGCAAGACATAACGAATATAGTCCGGAGTGAACAGAAAGCTGTTTACATCGCAGTAAGGACAGTGAATCAGATGATCTGTTTCATCAAATTGAAGGGGGGCTCCGCATTGGGGACATTCCTGCTCGACAGTAAATCCCATTCTAGACTATCTTCTCCCCGCATTGATTGCAGAAGCATGCTCCCGGAAGGTTCTCGGCCTTACATTTGGGACAGAATACAGGTGCAGGCTTTTCGTCCGCGGCATGACCGCACCTGGGACAAAATTTGGCATTTGGCGGCAGGTTTTTGCCGCAGGTTACGCATTGGTCGAAGACCACTTGTTGATGACCGCAATGGGGACAGAATTTTGATTCCCTTGGGATCGAGTTCCCGCAGTCAGGGCATTTGATATCCTGCGGCGGAGGAGGAACGTTTCCGGTCCCGGGTTTAAATGTTTCGGCGAACATGGCGGGCATCATAAAGCCCATGCCCATACCCAGGCCTGCCCCGGCTTCTCCCGTTGACTCAGAGGCCTTTTCCATGGCCATGGCCGCCTTCATCTTGACCAGCTTGTCCAAGTCCTTGATAACGCTTAAGCGGCTCTGGTCGTCAATGGCCTTTTGGACCTCCGCAGGGGGAGTGATAGACGAGATGTAAAGATGATTCAGGCCTAGTCCGAAGCGTCTGAAATCATCCTGCAAACGTTTCTGTAAACCCTCTGACAAATCATCATACTGCCCGGGGAGATTCAGGATGCTGTCCAGATGTTCACCAAGGTGGTCATTGAAGCGGGAGACAATAACTCGCTTTAGATAATCCTCGATCTCCTTGGTGGTGAACATACCCATTGTACCAACCAGGCTGTTTATAAAGAGTACAGGCTGTACGACCTGTATATTAAAAACACCGTGGGCCCTCAAACGGATAAGCCCAAGTTCCGAGTCTTTGAAGGCCACCGGGTCCCGGGTTCCCCACTTAAGGTTGGGGAAGACCTTCATGTTAGCCAGGTAAACCTCGGCCCGGAGCGGACTGTTCATAGCCCAGGGTATGGACAGAAGCTTGGTAAGTACTGGTATATTGGCGGTTTTCAGGGTATGGCGGCCTGGGGCAAAGGGGTCTCCCGCCTTCCCCTTATAAAACAGTACAGCGGCTTGGCTGTCCCTTACGATAAGCTGGGCTCCGAGTTTTATCTCGCCCGAACCTTTTTCCGGGATCCTGTGGACCAGTTCCTTTCCTGTTTCATCAAACCACTCTATTAATTCCAGAAAGATCACATTGTTTTTGCCCATGTATTCTCCTTTCAAAGAACTGTTTAAGACCGGGATTTTGTAACAAGGGATCCCTTAGCGTTTCGATTCGCAAATACGGTCACGTATTTTGATTATATCAAACATTTAAATTACTCACTCAGCACTAAGTCCTGAGGGAATAAATTCGTCATATAATTTATGAATCGTAGGACTTAGCGTGCCGGGAAAGGCTTAACAAATCATCTTTTTTCAATCGGGATGTAGTCCCATTCTTTAAGCCCGGTGTAGAGCTGTCTCGGCCGATGGAGTTTCCAACCGGGGTCTTCTATGCTCTCTTTCCACTGGCTTATCCAGCCGGGCAGGCGCCCGATGGCGAACATTACCGTAAACATATTGAGTGGGATTCCAAGGGCCTTGAGGACGATCCCCGAGTAAAAATCCACATTGGGATACAGGTGAAGATCAATGAAATAAGAGTCTTTTTTGGCCGCTTCTTCCAGTTCCACGGCAATATCCAGAAGGGGGTCATGGATATCCAGCTTTTCCAGTATAGTGTTACACCATTTCTTCATGATAATGGCCCTTGGATCATATGTTTTATAGACCCTGTGCCCGAAACCCATTAATCTGAAGGGATCATTCTTATCCTTTGCCTTTTCTATATAAGGTTTAATGTCTCCACCATTTTCATATATCTCGGTGAGCATCTCAATAACGGCCTGATTGGCCCCTCCATGCAACGGGCCCCACAGGGCACAAATGCCCGCTGAAATGGCTGCGTAGAGATTAACCCTCGCACTCCCCACCAGGCGGACGGCGGCTGTGGAACAATTCTGTTCGTGGTCCGCGTGGAGGATCCAGAACACATTAAGCGCACGCGCGAAATCAGGATCAAGCTGGTACGGCCGTACAGGGCTATCGAACATCATGTTAAGGAAATTGGCCGCGTAAGTGAATTCCGGTCTCGGGTATACTACCCTGTGACCCCTGGAGATCTTGTATGACATGGCAGCCAGGGTTCTCACCTTGGAAAGGAGCCGGGTGACGGTCATATTTATTTCCTCTTCCTCTGATCGTTCGGGGATCTCCGGATAAAAGGCCCTCAGGGCGTTAACCATGGAGGACAATATCCCCATAGGATGGGACCCCCTGGGGTAATTGGCAAAAAAATGCCTCATGTCCTCATGGACAAGGCAGTGGTCGTTTAACAATATTGAAAAACGCGTTAATTCTTCCTTGGTGGGGAGGTTACCGTTAATCAGAAGAAACGCGGTCTCCACAAATGAGGAATGCTCAGCCAGTTGCTCTATTGGTATCCCCCTGTATCGGAGCGCACCCTTTTCACCGTCCATGAAGGTGATGGAACTCTTGCAGGTCCCGGTATTGGCATAACCCGGATCGTATGCAATAAGACCTGTGTTCTGTCGTAACCGGGATATATCAATTGCGGTTTCACCTTCCGTTCCCGTAATCAAGGGCAAGTTATGAGTCTTTCCGTCGATAATCAATTCCGCTTTCTTTGTCATGTCTTCCACCTTAATATGATCTTGAGCATAAGTATCATTGATCAGGTTGTTTAGGCTGCAGGCTGTTGGTTTTTCAGCCATCTAAAATACCAGAAGTTATATGATCACGCATGATTTAAACCTAAAAGCCTTCTGCCTTCAGTCTAAATACCTGAGTAGTTAATTGTAATTTAGCACTAATGGTTGCCAAAGTAAAGAATACGGGTGATAAGAAAAAGGATACCGGACACGGCCATTACCGCCAGGGCCGGCGTGACAATATGTCTGTAGGTGCCCATGAAACCGGCCTTAAAATAGTCCTTGGTTACCAGAAAACAGAGATGTACCGGTGAAAGCATCATTCCCATGTAGCCGAAGGTATAGGCGATCAGGGCGTATGAGAGATAGTCCAGGAGGTCCGTGGTCTGGAAAAGGGGGATTATCAAGGGAAAGGATGCCCCTACAAAACCGATGGCAATGCCCAGGACCAGGCCGGAGAGGAAGGGCATTATAAGGATGAGAAATACCATGGGTATCCTGTATGCGATGAGTTCATTGCGGATACTAATAACTGCGTTGCTATCCTCCAGGACCCCTTTGAAGACCATAATGGCTACGATCAAAAAGAGCATGATCAGATTATCTTTGGTCCAGATCGCGGATCCGACTTCAGAGAGAGGGGTGTGATTGACGTAGGATACCCAGATTATGGAGATTACAAGGCCGGGCGGGATTGACAGGAGGGAAGGGATCTCAATGCTGAAGCCCAAAAGGCCGAGAACGCCTGTTATGGCTGTGAGGGCTATGATAAAAAGAATGACTATGAGGATAGGGATCATTTCCCAGACGAAATTCCTTATGCCTGACCAGGAGACGCTGCCTTGATGATGCTGTCCGGTCTTCTTGATAGGTCTGAGGATAAAAAAGATACCCGCCAGGACGGATACCAGGGTCATAGGCGCCATTATGACCATATAGCGCCATGTGTCCACTTCCAGCAGGGCTACCGCCATTATTACCCCGGGATAAAGAGGCCACCAGTATTCCCATATATGCCGGAACCAGTAATTTACAGCTGTCTTCTGCTCAACGGTGGCCGGGCTTTTGGACAGGGCTGTCTCCACCATAGGTGCCGAGAAAAGGGCACCGCCCGGCATAGGCAGCAACCCGATGAGGGCCGACATAACCGGCCCCACGGTGCGTATATCTTTGGAAATAGAGGAAAAACTTTTAACCAATCGATTCATGTGCCCGCTTTTTTCCATTATTCTGCTCATAGTCATTATCAGGGCGACGATCAGGAGCAGGCTTATGGTTTGCAGGCTGGTGATGCTTTTTATGGAACTTGTGACTAGGCTGGAAGGACCCAGCCCCATCCACAAGCCGAGGATAAGAGATCCGGTCAATAGGGCAAGGGACAGGTGCACCCTGAGCCGGTTAAGGGTCAGGACAAGACCGAAGATTATCAAGATTTTTATAAGTGCGGGGATTTTAAATACCTCCGGCCCTTTACCATCCAAGGGTAAGGTATTTATGGATTGAATCGGAGGCTATCCTGCCTGCTCCCATAGCCAATATCACGGTAGCCGAGCCTGTGACGATGTCTCCGCCTGACCACACCCCTTTTCTGGTGGTTTTCCCAGTTTCAGGATCAGCAATAATATACCCCCATTTGTTTAGTTTCAGACCTTCCGTGGATTGGGTCAAGAGCGGATTTGCGCCTGAGCCCACCGCGATCACTGCCAGATCACATTCCAGTTTGAATTTGGAACCTTCGACAGGCACTGGACGTCGCCGTCCGGACTCATCCGGCTCGCCCAGTTCCATGTTGATGCACTCCATGCCGATAACCCGGCCCTTTTCGTCACCCAGAAAACGGGTGGGATTTGTTAGCAGGCGAAACTCAATACCTTCCTCTTCCGCATGATGGATTTCCGCCGCCCTAGCCGGCATCTCGTCCCTGGACCGGCGGTAAATAATACGAACGGTGTCCGCACCCAGACGCATGGCTGTTCGAGCGGAGTCCATAGCGACATTTCCTGCTCCGAACACAGCAACATTCTTGCCCTTGGCAATGGGCGTGTCGTATTCAGGAAACAGATAGGCCTTCATAAGGTTGGACCTGGTCAGATACTCATTTGCCGAGTATATGCCGATAAGATTTTCTCCCGGGATATTTAAGAATCTGGGGAGACCCGCCCCCACACCCAGATACACAGCATCAAAGCCCTGTTCAAAAAGCTCGTCTATCTCCACTGTCCTTCCCACTACCTTGTCGCACTCCAGATTGACTCCCAGCCTTTCCAGAAAATTGACCTCGGAGAAGACGATCTCCTTGGGCAGCCTGAATTCGGGGATTCCGTAGACGAGGACGCCCCCGGGCTTATGAAGGGCCTCGAAGATGGTCACATCGTGTCCTTTAAGGATGAGATCACCTGCCACGGTCAGGCCGGAAGGGCCGCTTCCGACGACCGCCACCTTTTTGCCTGTAGGGGGGGTCTTGGGGGGGAGATCACCTTGCCCGTGTTCACGCTCAAAATCCGCCACGAAACGTTCGAGGTTACCAATAGCAACAGGATCTTCCTTTTTACCCAGGATACACGCTCCCTCACATTGCGCCTCCTGGGGACATACCCTCCCGCATATCGCCGGGAGGGCGTTTTTTTCCCAGATATGACGGATGGATTTTGTAAATTGCTGCTCCTTGATAAGTCTTATAAAACCGGGGATATCGATGGAGACGGGGCACCCCTTCACACATGAGGGATTCTTGCAATCCAGACATCTTTGAGCTTCTTTAACTGCCGTTTCCTTGGAATACCCTAAGGGAACCTCATCAAAATTTCTTCTTCTGACCTCAGCCTTCTGCTCCGGCATGGATTGCCGCGGGACCTTCTCTTTCTTTGGTCTATTCTCCGACATACTTATCCTCCGTGGCACATTGTATCTGCATCTGTTTTTATGGGCGATGGATAATTTGACCGTTAAAATTGCTACTGCAGGGGCGCGGGTTTTAAAGCATAGAACTTTACGTTGTGGTGGATAATTTCCGCATGGCCCCTTCAGGAGGCAGCCTGGCACTCATGTAAAAACGTTTCATTGGATACTGCCTCTTGGGCAGTGTAGGCCTGGAGACGTTGGGCAAGTTCGTCAAAATCCACCAGGCTTCCATCGAACTCAGGGCCGTCCACACAGGCGAAGCGAGTCTCACCCCCCACTGTTACCCGACAGCAGCCGCACATGCCTGTGCCGTCCACCATAATGGCATTAAGACTGACTATTGTCTTTATGTTGTAGTCGCCGGTAATCTTGCAAACAAATTTCATCATGGGCACCGGACCTATTCCCACAACCAGTTTTACATCTTCTTTTTCAATAATATCCTTGAGCACATCCGTAACAAAACCGTGATGGCCGTATGAGCCGTCATCAGTACATACCCGCAGTTCATGGGAAGCGGCCTTCATTTTATCTTCCAGGATAAGGAGGTCTTTGTTCCTGGCACCGATAATAGCTATCACGTGATTCCCGATCTCTTTCAGCGCCCTGGTAATGGGATGCATTACAGCTATTCCCGTGCCGCCGCCCACACAGACCACTGTTCCAACCTTCTCGAGGTGTGTAGACTTCCCCAGAGGCCCGATTATGTCCTGGAAATGGTCGCCCACGCGGAGGGTCTTGAAGAGTGCCGTGGATTTCCCCACAACCTGATATATTATAGTTATAGTGCCCTTTTTAGGGTCCGTATCCGCCATGGTCAGGGGGATGCGTTCGCCAGTCTCGTTGGCCTTTAGGACAACAAACTGGCCGGGCTTAGCCTTCTTGGCTATAAGAGGTGCGCTTATTTCATTTAAAACCACGGTGCCGTCTGCCATCTCCTGGCGTTTTAAGATTTCGAACATGCCTTACCTCCTGTATGTATGATCGAATTTTTGGCATCACGCTTAGCACACCCTTTGCGGCATGTCAAAATAAAATACTGACAACAGATTTATATGAGGCTAAAGAAAGAGACAAGAAGTTTCACCCGGTTAATGAAACCACGGGTTTACCTGTGGGGCTGCATTATAAGCACATTAATGGCCCATGGGCCATATAGCGCAAAATATTCAGATATCATTTCAAAAAGCATCATGACCTGGGGTCACGGCTGTTCTTTTCAAGATGACATCTCCAAAAGAATCCCACCCAAAGTCTGCAGTGGGCTGATTTTCAAGGGTTTGCTCCACCAGAACCCCTGGTAGAATTTCCCGTTGATACGAAGGAATTGTGTGCCAAACCCTTGAAAATAAGCTCACGTCTTCCGATTGCTATAGATGTCGTCTTGAAAAGAACAGGGGTGACCCGGAATTAGCGATACCTTTAACCAGCCATGATATTTTTTGGTTCATCCAGGTCCCGCCCGCCTCGTCTTGTTTTGTTTGGGGTCATTGCACATAAACAAGTTCGCCGCTTAAAAGAGAGCCCCATGGGCCATATAGGGCAAGATATTTTAGATATCATTAATTAGCGTGCTCATTAACCGGATGAACCGACAAGAAACAGGGAATGATCGGCGTGGATCTGGGTCAGGAAATCCTTTCCCGGAAAGTCTCCTGTATTGTCTGTACCAGGAGTGTAAGGGTGCGGTTTACAGGAGTGGAAATACCCAATATTTCTCCCTCCTCAACAATGGCACCGTTTATAAAATCAACCTCGGTGACCTTTTTGTTCACGATATCCTGAAGCATGGATGCGATATTGCCACCCGTGTCCCGACACACCTCCAGAACGCGTCCCAAAGGGTCCTGATATGGAAGGCGGATGTTTTTGGCTTCTGCCACAGCCATTGCTTCTTTTACAGCCTCTTCCATTACCAGTCTTGTACCCTCCAACTCCGGAAGACGGCCGTTCTTTAAACCTGTTATGGCGGTAAGGGCGTTTATGCCGACATTTATTATCAGTTTTCCCCACATCAGTGTTTGGAGATTGTCTGCCGAATCGGTCTTGAACCCCGCCCTGTTAAAGGCTGCGACAAGAGGACCCAAGGGGCTGTGGGAATCTCCCTTAGGACCGAAAAAGGTGGAACCCTGGCCGGCGTGTCTTATTCTGCCCCATCCAAGCACGGTGGCGCCCTCTGCGGTAACTCCTCCCAGGACCCTGTTTTTTCCGAATATATCCATTAAGATCTCAAGGTTGCCGATACCGTTCTGGGGGGTGACAACCGAGGTTTTGGGGGGTAGCCACGGTGCGATTGCCTCGCCGACCTCCATGGTCTTTATGGCCTTGACGCATATAAGGGCGTAATCAGGCTTAGATTCTATTTCCCCCACCTCCACCGGCACCTTCACCATATATTCACCGGTGACGCCTTCCACCATAATGCCTTGCCGGGTAATCTTTTCGGCCCTTTCCCTGATGTAATCCAGCAGTGTAACATCATAACCTGCTCTCTTGAGCCTGGAGGCAAACAGGCATCCCATGGCGCCAGGACCGACGATCAGAAAGTGCATTATTGTCTCCCTAAATCTATATCTTATCCGCTTCCTCTTGGCTCATTGTGAAGCTGTGTTCCGGCCCTGGAAAGGTGCCGGCTTCAACCTCTGTCTTATATTGAGTCAGTGCTTCCTTAATCATGGGTGAAAGTCTTATGTATTGTTTTACGAATTTAGGGGTGAACCTTTCAAAAAGCCCTACCAGGTCATGATAGACAAGGACCTGGCCGTCACAATCTTTTCCCGCGCCTATTCCAATGGTCGGTATGCTTAATTCCGCGGTAATCCGTGCCGCCAGAAGATCAGGGATACACTCAAACACGATCATGAACGCCCCGGCATCCTCAAGATCCTTGGCAGATTCTAAAAGCTTCCTGGCGCTCTCGGTATCCTTTCCCTGTACCCTGAAGCCGCTCAGCATAGTGGCGGTCTGAGGTGTAAGACCTATATGAGCGCATACAGGTATTCCTGCCGTTACAATGGCATTGACTGTGGAGGCCATCTCACTACCACCTTCAAGCTTTACACTGTCACACGCGGCTTCCTTGATCAGGCGTCCGGAGTTTTCCACTGCCTGGTCCGTGTTTATCTGATAAGACATAAAGGGCAGATCCCCTATGATAAAAGAGCTCTTTACCCCCCTGCTAACCGCCTTGCAGTGATGGATCATCTCTTCCATGGTAACAGGAACTGTTGACTCATAACCCAGCATCACCATGCCCAGGGAATCTCCTACAAGGATGGTATCGATACCCGCTTCATCCACCAGATTTGCTGTAGGGTAGTCATAGGCCGTCATCATGGTAATCTTTTTGCCCTGTTTTTTTTTCTGATTTAACTCCGCTATGGTAACCTTTTTTCTGCTCATTTTATACCTCCTTTGCCCGCCCGGATACGTTCGCAACCACCAAATGAAAAAGGCCCCCTGGCTGAAACCACAGGACCCCTTCCCTAAGACGGTCTTGCCGGGATTCCCGGCATGAGACATATATCTAAGCGGCTCACCCGTCCCGGTCACCCTCTTTCGGAGATCCAGGCGGCAACAGCTAAAAGACTAACTATTGAGACTGATAAATTTTAATAGAATGCGTAGGCCTAATGTCCCTTAAGGGATCACTGTACCTTAACTTTTACTATCATAGTATCAACAGCTTATGAGTGTCAATCAAAAGTTTCCTTCTTGTGCTGCCGTTGGTTATTCTGTTCAACGGGGAGAAAAAATGGCGAGGCTAGAAGGTTATCAATTGGAAATATGAGTTATTTTAAATTTTAAGGTCGTCCCCCTTTACGGAATCGAGCCCAAAACTTATTGACATCATTTGTCCTCTGTTTCATAATAGAACGATAAAAAAGTCTCTCCTCCTCAAAATACTTACCGGGCTTATGAAATTAGATAGCCAGCAATTTTTATACCATGTGTATGAGCTATTGAATTTTATATAAAAGCATCTGTAAATTATTAATAAACCATTATAATGCATGAAAATTTGTGCACTAAGGCCATTTTTCTGTGCGATTATAGAGAAACTTGGTGCGAGATTGGTTTAGAATTATAAGTGAATTCAAATAGTGCACATAGTGCATACAGATTCCCTTATTATGTAATAACCAGGATTCCCTAAATATGTAATAGGTAAGATTCCCACCTATTGGATATGCAGGATTCCCACTAATACCTGTTAGACGGGTAGATAAAAAATCAAAATGCCAAACGAAAAGAAAAAGCTCACTCTTAATTTAACGCATTGTTATCTAGAAATTGCCAGATCATCAATCGTCTCTTTGAATCTGGATTATCCAAAAGTTGAGCGTCTTCTCCAAGAGCATAGCTATGATCCAATCGTTAATTCAACCATTAGCATCGTATCCGTTACGATAATATTTAGCTATCTAGCTATAGAATCTTTTGTCAACTATCAGCTTTATAGAATATGGGAAAAGCGAAATGACCAGTCACATACCTCTAAACGTTTTTTTGAAATATTTGGGGATGTTGATGACTTTCTCAAATTGAAAACAAACAAGAAAGTGAAAGAACTAGGAGAAAGAATAAAAACATTATGCGAATTGCTAAGTTACCAAAAACCCCACGAAGCAAATCCGAGATTATGGCAGGAATTCAAAGAACTCAATGAGATTTCGCGTCATTTTCTAGTTCATCCTTACCCTAGTGATCAATTTTTTAATGAAAATCTAAGGCGTATTGGTCTTGAAACACCAACGGAAAAATATGTCAATATCGCCCAGGAAATACTATTACATTTCCATAAGCAAGGTGGTCTAAAACCACCGGATTGGCTTAAGAAAAATACTTTAGTGGGGTTCGAGGGAGTACGGTTTCTTTGGGGTGATGATGAATATTCATGACCACCGTCTAACATCTGCGTTGAGGGCGACTGGCAAATCCTACGCGCCTTCGGCGCTTGTCTTTACCAGCTCCTCACGCAGGGCGTTGGGCATTCAAAGTATGACAAAAAATAAGCCATTAGATAGTGAGTTGAAACTCTACGCCGAACGGCTGTACAATCGCCGTACAGAGGCAGTGATGCTCCAGTGGGCAGATGTCTCAATTGACAGTTGGCGTCCGCACAAGAATGAATGTCATGGTAATGTTTCTGAAGTATGCGTACACGATAACAGGTATTCACCGGCACGTGGCTGGCTTTACTTTGATTTCAACGACACGCTTCCATCGGTAAAATTTGTTGCTCATTCAGCGCTAAGAGATATGAAAGGCACACTATACAATATTACTCCGGCTCAAGTTACACAACAATACCCTTTTATACTAGCCGAAGAATCTGAGGAAGAATATGCTTCACTAGTTGAAAGTGGTGTGACAGAGTTGTGGCATCTGAAATAATAAAACGCCCAACCATTTAATAAACCCGACCGGCGAAAAAACTCGCCGGCCGGTTATCAAAACGTTCGGTGCAAAAGAACTATAATAATTAAAAAGGAGAAATCATATGCCTAATGAAAATAAATCATCAATACCTGTTCTCCCTATAAAACATTGGTGGCTTCTTAGAGATCAATTTCGTAGAAGTATCCCCGGCACTATAACGACAAACTATCTATCTTCAGTTCTTGGAGGAACCGAGAATTCGGCCAGAACAAATATTATGCCTTCCCTACTCATGATCGGCCTCATTGATCAAGATGGTAAAGTTAATCAAGATCATGCCAAAAAATTCAGAGATGATGATCATTACAGACAATACTGTCTAGACATAAAAGAGGCTATCTATCCCCAAGAAGTAAGAGATGCCTTTCCAGATTCTGATTCAGACAGGGCGAGGGTAGTTAATTGGTTTCAAAATTATACGGGTGTTGGTATCTCCGGTGCGAGGAGAATGGCGGCTTTTTATCTATTATTGTGCGAAGCTAATCCTGAAAAAAAGAAAGAAATAAAGGAGACACCGGTTAAGGTGGCAAGGACAAAGAAAGCTACGAAAAAAGGACCTAAGGAAGACTCGTCACAAAAAGATGAAATAGATAAGTCCTCAAAACAAAAAAAGCAAACCCAAGATCAACAAAAATTGCCAGGCCTAAATATAAATATTCAAGTTCATATTTCCTCTGATGCTACTCCTGATCAAATAGATCAAATCTTTGCGAGCATGGCAAAGCACCTCTATAATAGGGAACCTTAAAATGGTAAATTTGGCTAGAGAAGCATTAACCCTTGCCAAAAAGATTCAAACTGACGCACCCCAAAGATTTGTACCTCCTTCTGATGGGACATTTCCTCGCAGTCAGATGATCCTCCCCAGCACCATGTTTTCTAAAACACGCGGATACATCGAAAAGGTAGTTAATCAAATCAACGGGTCTTATGAAAATGGTTGGTATGATGCATGTGCTGTGATGATGCGTCGGCTCATAGAAACCCTTATTATTGAAGTCTATGAACATCATGGCATATCACAGAAGATAAAGAATAAATCAGGTGACTTCATATCATTCAGCGATCTAATATCTTCCATTTTATCAGAGGCGAGTTGGAATTTGGGTCGAAATGCAAAACGAGGTCTACCAAAACTAAAAGATATCGGTCACCAATCAGCCCATAGTAGGCGGTTTAATGCTCATAGAGAGGATATTGAAAAAATTCTTTCAGAATTCCGGAGTGTTGCTCAGGAATTAGTTTATTTATCTGGGCTGAAATAGATTATTCTCTTTTGTCATAAGTGACAATATGCACCGAACAACTGCATTCACTCGGATGTGAGTTCCGCTGCGCTTCACTCACACCAGTGATGCAGAGCGTTAAAAACCGGATGAATTATAGTCTCATCCATGCTATTTAGGGAAAATGCCAATATTAGCAAATTCCCCAAATGATAATTTTCGAGAAAAAATACTGAGAAAATTAAGGCATCATTCACGCTATCCGGGAAATACAATCATCACTGAATTTCAGAGATTTTTTTAAAAATTTGTTGACTCAGCTAAAGCTATTTACAAAAAATGGCAACATTGCCAAAAGTTGTAAATAGCAGTATATTGAATAATATTAGGAAGATATAAAAAATATAACGCTATTTAGCGAAAATGGCAATGTTGCCGAATTCGCCAAATACAATAAGATCAATACAAAACCAGCTTTTAACATGCTGCTGGTAGGGAAACGCAAAGACTACGCTCCCCACAGCAGCGGCGTTCTGCATTTGAAATTAAATGGTAAATAAGGTATTTGATGATATTTGGATAATTAGGTATAATAAATGACGTCAAAATTTGAATGGGATGAAAATAAATCAAAGCTTAATTTAAAGAAACATGGCGCAGATTTTGAGGAAGGTAAAACCGTTTTTAATGATCCGTTTGCTATCACAATTGATGATCCTGATCATTCAGAATTAGAAGAGAGATATCTTGATATCGGCATCTCGTCAAAAGGACGGATTTTGGTTGTGTGGTATACTGAAAGAAATGATAATATCAGAATAATCGGATGTCGTAGGGCAAATCGATTTGAGAGAGAACAATATGAAAAAGAATAAGAAAGAGCTAAAGGGAAATAATATGCGGGATGAATATGATTTTTCAAAAGGTGTGCGGGGAAAGCATTACAAAGCTTATCGTGAAGGACATACGGTTGTTATAAATAAGGACGATGGCACTCAATCGATTCAGTATTTTAAAGAGGAGGATGGGGCGATTATGCTCGATCCGGATATACGAATCCACTTCCCCAATTCTGAATCAGTGAATAAAGCACTCCGTTCCCTCATCTCACAACATTAAATTCTAAATATGCAGAATATCGGTTTGCACAGGAGCGCTGGTAAATCGCTGCGCCCTGTGAAACAGGGCGTTAGATCACGGAAATAAAGAGGAGTAGATTTTGCAGACTATGCCTTCACTGCAGAAAAGGATATGATGATTGAACCCATAAAGGGGGACACCCTTAAGATTTTAAAATTAAAAACAAAATACCTTCATTCTTGACAGATACGAAGGAATAGCAGGTCCGCTTATCTCTTATTCGCTGAAACCGGGGGACGGACATAATTCCATAGCTATTTGGTAAAAATGGCAGTATTGCCAAATTTACCAAATGATAATTTTCGAGGAAAAATATTTAAAAGATCAAGGCATCATTCACGCTATCCGGGAAAATATAAGCATCACTGGATTCCAGATATTTTTTAAAAATTTGTTGACTCAGCTAAAGCTATTTACAAAAAATGGCAACATTGCCAAAAGTTGTAAATAGCAGTATATTGAATAATATCAGGCATATATAAAAATATAACGCTATTTGGCGGAAATGGAAATATTGCCAAATCCGCCAAATAGAATAAGATCCATACAAAACCAGCTTTTAACAACCCAATCAACCCGACCGGGCTATGAAACGCCCGGCCGGTTATCGGCACGTTGGGTGCTAAGATGAGGACACACAGATGAAGGATTCGTTGCGTACTGGCATTTCGTTCGGGCTGACATCAGCCGTCATTACCACACTTGGGCTGATGGTGGGCCTGCACTCTGGCACAGGGTCGAGGCTGGTCGTTCTCGGAGGTATTCTCACGATCGCCATTGCCGACGCCTTCTCCGATGCTCTGGCCATTCATATTTCAGAGGAATCAGAAAACGCTCACACGACCAGGCAAATCTGGGGCGCCACCATCGCAACATTCATGGCAAAGTTAATCTTTGCCTTGACTTTCGTAGTGCCGGTCCTTCTTCTGCCTCTCTTTACGGCCATCGTTGTCAGTCTCGTGTGGGGATTGTCCCTTCTTACAGTTCTGAGCTACTTTATGGCAAAAGCCCAGGGTGAGCGACCATGGAAGATAGTTGGCGAACATGTCCTGATAGCCGTCGTTGTGATTGCCATCACCCACTGGGTTGGCGACTGGGTAGCTACACTCGTAGCATGAACCAGCACCCAACAACCGGCTCCAGGCAACGGTCTGAAGCCCGCGCCTGAGCCGGAGCGTTAGGCAATGTGAAAATTTATAATTTATTACAAAAGGAGATTAGAATGAAACTTTATGTAGGAAATTTATCATACGAAGTCACCGAAGAGGACTTACGGCAGGCTTTAGAACAATTCGGGCAGGTTGAATCCGCCACTATTATAAAAGACAGGGATAGTGGTCGATCAAAAGGATTTGGATTCGTGGAGATGGCCTCTAAAGCTGAAGGGCAGTCTGCAATCGATGGCCTGAATGGCAAAGAGCTAAAAGGAAGAGCGCTTAACGTGAATGAGGCTCGCCCTCGCACCGAAAGTCGCGGCGGCAGAGGAGGACGAGGTGGTGGCCGTAGCTTCTGATCATCGACATTCAACATATATAACAATGATCATATAAAATTTTGCCTATTGGGATAGGGACGCCCATCGCTGAGCGCTCCTCCCACACCACCGGACGTACGGGTCACGTATCCAGCGGTTCGGCTGGTCAAAGCAAAGTCGGTTGTGAGTAATCCCCCCCGACCTGCCGGGCTTCCAGGACGAGACGATACCGGCCTTTCAGCTACTGCTGCATTAGGCAGATAAGTACACGTTCTTTGATAGCCACAACCAGTTACCCAGACCATTCGGCTGGGGACCGTTCGGGCCTTCGAGCACCTGATTTACGGTTAAGGCATATCCGTTTCTCCACCTTTCGGCTTTGGAGTGCCTCACTAGCCTTTCCTGCACGATGCCTACTATGCCCTCTGCTGACTCCCGCTGCGCGATAGGCTCCCCTTTCGGTTTGCTCAGTCCATTATGGACATGCAACGGGTCTCCCGGGGTAAACACGCATCTTTCCACACACGAGCACCGAGCATACCTGCCTGGCCTATGATGGATAGAGGACTTCACCGTGTGTTGCCGGCTTGTCCCACCAGGCCCGCCTAACTCGGTTCCTGTTCGTTGCCCCATGCGCTTGCGGTACCCCAAATAGGGGCGGCTTCCTCCCCGAATATCGTCACCGATATCCAGTTGCCCTACCGCTGTACCCTTCGCCTCCATCGGGCTGGGTTTGGGACTTGTTAAGCTTAATATAAACCGCTATGCTTAACTCACCCTTAAGAATACGTTCCGGGCACGGCACACAACAAAAGGTTGTACTAGGATGCGCGGTAAAATCGTCCGCGCACCTGTAAACCTTACCGTTATGTGCACCTAGTACATTAAGCGACATAAAAGCATCGACTAAAGGAGACACCATGTACACAAGATATCCAAATGAAGATGAGAGAAAAAAGCCACAGAAAATGGTTGGGTCTTATTCACTTAGTATGATTTATTCTCTCAGTCTTTTAGGTATTTTTTGGATTGTTGACTCCTTTTTAGATCAATATCCTGTATTACAAATGGTACTAACTGTCACAATATTTGTAGCCATGATCTATTTGCTACTAAACTTCGCCTTATTAAAGAGATGCCCAAGGTGCTCTTCCTGGGGAATTGTACCGCACGGTAATTGCCCTAGATGTGGACTACATTTGGACCCATCACGTAAAGAACCTTGAAATGATTGTTATTAGTAAAGCACATAATCATGAAATAATGGGACGTTCGTGCAGAACGTGCATTGCTATTTTATCCGCCTTCGCAGAAGACCACGTGCTTGCTCGTGGTTGAATGCGCAAATGATCGCTTGCTATGGCGCGATGTCGCCCCCGGTTCAGGCGGATAACCGCGTCGTAGCCGGAGGTGCCCGTCCTCCGCAGGAGCCTGTCCATCCTCCGTAGCAGGCCACTGCGGAGGATGGAAAGACGGGTATTTTAATGGGACCAAGGGTTTACCCATGGGGCTCCATTTCACACTCTGCACGAACATCCCCCTTTATACGGGGTCTTTCAATATTAATCACTCAGTTTCTTCGCACTACATCATGAATCCATAATTGTCTTGACACACAAAGAGCAATCCCCTTATGCTTCATCCGAAAAGGGGAGGTATTATCAATTCACCTATTCTTGGAAGAGATGTAGTATTGGCATGCACAATTCATGAATGCGCAACAGCGCTAAAGGAGATCGGCGTATGACAAGGATAAAGTTTGAAATTTTGATGAGAGTCGTGATCATGGCAGTCGTGTGTTTGACCGCCGTCGCGGCTGAGGCCGTAGCAGCTGATAACGATGTGTTGCGTGAGATTCAGGATCGCGCCCAGATAAATAAGCTGATGTGGGACTATGCCAGGGCGCTCGATACTGGAGACGCGGAAGCCTATGTGGCCACGTTCACGGAGGATGGACAGTTCGGCCGGGGGGCAAATGCCGTAAAGGGACGAGAGGCGCTCAGGGAAATGATGGGAGCTTTTCGGAAAAGCCCTACCGCGGGCCAGGCAAAGGTCCCGCGAATGGGGTCCATGTACCATATGACCGCGAATCACTACATCGAATTTATCGATAAGGATCACGCTATTTTCCATGGATACTGGCTTGCTTTTACGGCGGGAAGCGGGGAGAACACACAGCCGACCATTGTAGGCGTGGGCCGGGAAGTCAACGAACTTGTTCGCGTAGAAGGTAAGTGGCTTATCCAGGTGCGCGATATCGTGCCCCAGGATTAAGGACTGAAAGGGCGACACATGCTGTGTCGCCCTTTCGGAGCTTGAAAAGGAAACAGGAGGGACGACAATGACGGGCGGATACACAGGAAAAATACTCAGGGTGAACCTGACTAATAAATCCACCGGCACTATTCCTACGGAAAAGTATGTGGAATACGGCGGAGGCCATGGAATGGGTTCGGCCATTTTCTTCGACCTGGTCGGTGATCAGCTTCCTTTTGAAGCTTTCGACCCAAGGAACCTGATAATAATGATGAATCATCCCTTTGCCGGAACGTTTATGCCCGCTTCAGGGCGGTGCGAGGTTCAGGGGTTGGCTCCTATGCTATATCCAATTGAATGGTTTGGTCACAGCAATTTCGGAGGGCGTTTTACGGCTCAATTGAAATTTGCTGGCTGGGACGGCATTGTGGTTGAAGGCGCCTCCGATGCGCCCGTATGGATCAATATAATCAACGACAAAGTCACCATTGAGAGCGCCAATGGGATTTGGGGGATGGACACGTGGGACACCCAGGAAGAAATCTCCCGGCGCGTGATGCCCGACCTAAAACACGGCGAATGGGCGGAGGTAGACGATAGCTTTACCACGCAGATTCCAGCCGTAGTCTGTTGCGGATTGGCTGGGGAAAACAAGAGCCGTATGGGTGCCCTCCTCCACGGGCCTGGCTCTCAAGCTGCGCTGGGCGGTTTTGGGGGGGTCTTCGGCTCGAAAAATCTCAAGGCAATCAGCGTCATCGGCACGGGAAGCGCACCCATTGCAAATCCCCAGGCATTTATGGAAGCCCGGTTGTGGTTCCGACGATTTCAATATAACGTGGACGATCCTCGTAGGAAGGATATGACAGGCGGATTTTTTTTCTGGGTCAACGGCTCCCCCGCCGGCGCAAATGTAACGAATAATCCGTATTTCGGGCCTAATGCTCTTCCCCTTGTACCGGCGCGGGCAGCAGCCTGCGCTTCTTGCCCCAGAGGTTGTCGCCAGCGTTTGGCCAGTGGGGACAGCAATGAATCCGTGTGTGCCGGCACCGCGGCCGTCAGGCTTGACGACGCCACTCTGAAAATGACACGCCTGGGCAACGATCTGATGCAGAAATACGGCCTCGGTCACTGGCAATTCATGCCTATGCAGGGCTACGTGCAGGGCCTTTACAAGAGAGGACTCCTGGGCAAAGGAAAGCAGATTGAATGCGATCTGCCGATGGATCAGTTCGGCACCAAGGGATTCCTGGACATGTTCATGAGGCAGATCTGCACCCGTCAAGGAATCGGCAAGGATTTAACGGAAGGCCTGGCCAGAGCCGCGAAGAATTGGGGAATCTATGAAGAGGATTGTGCCAGCGGGAAATTGAACCTGGCCTATTGGGGGACCGCATTGCACTATGATCCAAGGACTGAAGCGGAGTGGGGGTTTGGGTCCCTGATGGGGGAGAGGGATCTCATGCTGCACAATATCGCCAATTATCCTCTCCACTGGATGCCGGAAGCATTCCGTATGGAGGGCAGAAAACCATACCTGACAGCCGAGCAGGCGGCTCAGATTACGGCCCACGCAATGATTCCCTACGAAGGGGATGCCTTTATGCTTGATTACAGTGACGGGCCGACCGGGATTTACTCGGAACATAAAGTCAAGCAGGTCGCCTGGGTCAAGCACTACGAGAAATTCTGGATCGGATCCAACGGGTTTTGCGGTTGGATGTGGCCCTCGTTTTTCACCAACAACACCGCAGATTTCAAGGGTCCGACGCCCCAAGCCGAACCCAGGTTTTTCTATGCCGTTACCGGCAAGAACATCACGTTCGCCGACGGAATGGAGCTTGGGCGCAAGATCTTCGCTCTGGACCGGGCAATCTGGACAATACAGGGCAGACACAGGGATATGGAAGTCTTCCCGGATTATGTTTACGAGCAGGATACCAGGGGAGACCTGCTACCGATGTATGATTACAAGACAAAAAAATGGTCTTACTCGGACAGTACGGGCGGGAAACTGGATCGCGCCAGGTTTGAAGAGTGGAAGACCAAGTTCTATGCTTTCGAAGGCTTTAACACGGCCAATGGCTGGCCCACCAGAAAAACTCTTGAGGACATGCGTTTAAAGAAGGTGGCCGATGTCATGCAAAGCATAGGCAGGCTTGGTTAGACTGCCGGCAATCACGAAAAACCTATCTTTCACCCCTTTCAGCGGAAAGACTGACAGCGGGTCGGGATATGCCAAGCTTCTTTGCTATGTTTGAAGCCGTCCTCCCATGAGATCGGATAGGGGATTTAGACGTCCCATCCTATTTATGTCCAATGTCAAGGGCTGACCCCGCCGCGGAAGAGTGCCTTGTAGCTCTTAGCGCCGTCCTCGGGTGTCATTTCCACTTGTCGATCAGGACTCCTCTGCGGAGTCCGAAGTCTGTCACAAACCAGGTGGTCTGGATCCCTCCGCCCGCGACCACAACCTGGATAGCCTTCGGATCGGTGAAGGGCTTGATCAGCGTTTCCGGGGGCACTTTTAGCCATGTGGCGAAAGGTTCCATCCCCTGAAGAGCCATCGGGGTCATTGCAGTTGTATTAACGCCGTTTCCCCAGTATGTTCCGGCGGCTACCTCCACATTCTTGGACAGCCATTCACTCAGTTCGGCCTTTGTATTGAAGCCTTGGGTTTCCTTAAGCAGGCCGGCGACGGTCGGGTCCATCACGATGGTCGCTCCCATGCCTGTAAGGGATCGCATATAGTCTCGGAACATCATATGGGGAGGGTGATTGATCTGCGCTTCACCCACACTCGAAATGTAGCTCCATCCAACGCCTATGGTGACAACGCTATCCGTTGGTTTGTAGCCCATCTGCACATGAAGTGGTTCCCATCCCTCGGGCAGAGCCTCTTCGTTTTCAGCAATACATACATTATTGTATTGAAGGTTGCTTCCAAGCGATGAATAAGCGCCTTCATCGAGACGGAGGTCTCCCATGATTTTGCCTGCCAGGGTGAAAGTCCTCCCTATCACCGAGTTGGCCTCGCTGAAGGGGCCCATGACGTCAGTGCCTGAATTTATGCCCAATTGTTTTCGAATCGGCCCGTTCACAACTATTATGTTTGCCATGGAGCTTGTTGAATTGCCGAAAGACGGGGCCTGGGTAAGGGTCGCGAGAATGGTCGGGAAATATTCCGGTTTTGCGCCGGCCATAACCGCATAAATTGCGGCCTTTTCTACCGTCATTTCGCGGGAACCGAATTTACTTACCACCTCATCGGGCTGGTGGCTGGTTCCCTTGAGCATTTCTGCCGCTCTCTCTTCGGCAGGAAGGATGATCGGATTGAAGTCGGTCCACTCCCTTTCTTTAAACAGGCGCCGCAGGTTGACCTCGGTATCCGGTTCCAGAAGCCTCGGCTCAGGGGCTGCCTCGGCAGGCATTCCCTCTTTCTTTTCTTCATCGGTAAGAGGCATTGTAAGAGCATCTATAATCGCCTGCATCATGGGCTTGCCGCTCAGGAGATCCTTTCCTTCGATATAGCTCTTGTGTACTGACCTCGGTTGACCGGCAACGGGAAACGGAAACGCAACATACCGGATGGGCATGCCGTTGGAGTATTGAAGGTCGTAATCCTTGAATCTTACGATGTTGACGCCGGAAGCGCCCACGGCAGGTATTTTGCCTTCAAGTTCAATTCTCCTCGCAAATCGGCTCACGGCCGATACGCAGCCGTGTCAACCGGCAATCCCGATGACAACCCCACCGGCCTTTTTGGAGATTATTTCCTCCCTAAGCGCAGGATCGTCGCCAAACGAACCGCCGCTTGACCTTCGTATCTCCGTCTTGACCGACGGCATGTTCCGGGAAAACCAGACCTCCATTTCCTCGAACACGCTGTACGCGGCTTTGGGCCCGCCCCACTGAAGGTCGACCAGGTAAACAGTTTTCCCTTCCAAGGTATCGATACGGGGCGCAAGCGGAACCCGCTCCACCATCCTGCTGGAAATCGCCGGATTCAAGACAGTAATCAACCGCTCGTCACAGTTTTTTGCCGTATCTTCCTGCCCTGTTATGCACGACGTTACCCCAATAGAAATCAGGGCAACTAACAAAAATAGAAAGCTGTCAAGCAGAATCTTTTTCTTCATATCTTCCTCCGCAATTGGTGATCATTTAATTTGATTCTTTTTAATAAGTATTGCCTTTTTGGGGAATAAACTATATGGATTTCGGTGTTGTATGTCAATAGAAAATGGGTCAAGCCTGCTGTTCCTACAGTCTTCAGCCTAAACCGCTTCAGCCTCTATGTCCAGAATCCTGCAAAATCAAGGTATTGCAGTACTATTGACACCCTCGGGGTATCATAATATCATATAATTCATACTTTAAATTAGATTAGAGGTTGACGATTATGCATGAACCAAGACCGGTTACAGAGCGTATCAAGCATATGAGAGAGTTGATACGCGACCGAGTAATCCGTAATGATGCGGAAAGAGCGGTTATCATAACCGAGGCATTTAGAAAATATGAACATGTTGTGCCCGCCATCAAAAAACCCCTGACAATGTATGAATACTGCAAAAAAAAGAAGGTCAGGGTAGAAGATTTTGAGGTGATTGTCGGAAATCGAGGTGAGTATTTCCTTGGCAATACCCATCTTGTGGAATGGATGGGCGTCCAAACATCTGCATATTCAAACGATCCATCACAACCTGGTGCATGGCTCATCAAGGAGGACGGACTGTACCACAGCCCGGAGGAAGATCCGGTGAGAATGGCCATCTCACCTGAAGACGTTGAAAAATTGAATAGCGTTGCTGATTACTGGAAAGAACATACATATACGAGAATCGCCGATGCGTGGCAGCCGGACGGATATGACGAGTTGTGCCGGTTGAATGTTAGCAAAAATGTTCCGCGCTCCCCGCTTATCATGATGCAGTCCGGGCACCTTTCACCCGGCTATAAAAAGATAATAAACACCGGATTCGGAGCTATCAGAAAACAGGCACAGGCCTGGATTGAGGAGCACAACGGCAATCTTATGGGTGAAGACACAAAGAAATATCTTTTCTACAAGTCGGTTGTTATTACCTGTGATGGCGTAACACTGCTTATCAAACGTTATGGTGAAGAGTGTTATGAGAAGGCCGAAACCTGCGAAGATGAGGAGCGCGAAAAGGAACTCAAGTGGATGGGCGACGGGCTTATGTGGATCTCTGAAAATCCTGCCCGGACATTCTGGGAGGCCCTGCAACTTACCGTTCTCTATCAGCTATATATATATTCTGAAACATTATTCCCAGGCCCTGCTTTCGGACGTATAGACCAGTATACCTGGCCCTTTTTAAAGGCGGACCTGGAGGCAGGGCGCGTTGATATGGATCAGGCCCAGGAGTATTCGGACGCATTCTTCCTTAAGGCAAACTGTTATTACGGGGGTCTTAGTGGGAAGCTCGCTGAAACTGTGGGTGTGGGCAACACCTACCAGCACACAACCATTGGCGGAGTTGTCCCAAAAACAGGTGAGGACGCAACAAACCCGGTAACATACATGGTGCTTGATACCATTAGCAGACTTCAGCTTCATGACCCAACAATATCTCTGAGAATAAATAAAAACACACCGGAGGATCTCTGGGATCTTGCAATCAAAACCTCCATGATTTGCGGGGGGCTGCCCCTGTTCCAGAACGATGATGTAATAATCCCCGGCCTTATCAAGGAGCTTGATTTTACTCTGGAAGACGCCCGTGACTATTGCATTATCGGGTGCCAGGAAATAGTGGGGAGCGGAAACGATTATGCCGCTGCCAACGGAGTATCACCACCATACGCGAGTATTCATCACGGGGTTGTACTTGATATGGCCGTTAATAACGGCATTAATCCCTTCAATAATGAGCAGTGCAAGATTCAAACAGGCTATTTGTATGAAATGGAGTCCATAAAGGATGTAAAGGATGCCTATCGCAAGATTCTTGAATACGTGATGAAGCTTCAGGTCAGTTTTGATAATTATGTTGAGTATATTATTCAGTACAATGCTCCCGAAGCCGGACTGTCCATATCCATGGACGGATGCATGGAAAAAGGAATGGACGCGACCTGGGGCGGCTGCAAGTACAACTCATACGGAGGCACAGCCACCGGGCTTGCAACCATTGCCGATTCACTCACTGCAATTAGGTACATGGTTTTTGACAAAAAGCTCTGCACTGCCCGGGAACTGCTTGACGCAGTACTTGCAAACTGGGAAGGCCATGAGGACCTGAGACAGAGAATCCTGAATGAGGTTCCCCATTTCGGCAACGCTGATCCCTACGCAGACGAAATGATGACATGGGTAATAAACACCTACTATGATGTCTGCAAACAATGTCATAGCGAACGGGCAAAGGTATATAAAGCGGGTTTATACAGCGCGGCGGATCATGTATGCCAGGGTTATACAACTTGGGCAACACCCGACGGAAGAATTACCGGAGAACCCATTGCCGACGCGGCTTCTCCTGCGCAGGGCAGGGACCGCAACGGCCCAACAGCAGTGTGCCTCTCCGAGTGCTGCTATGACCACAGTAAATTCATGGATGGAGTGTGTGTGAATTTGAAGATACATCCTACAGCGCTTGGAAATGAAGAAGGAATTGCCAAGCTCCGTATGATGACGCAGGCATATTTTAAGAAAGGCGGGCTTGAAATTCAGTACAATATTGTTGATACGGACACCATGCGTGCGGCCCAGGCTGATCCGTTAGAATACCGTGACCTGGTGGTGCGTATCGCCGGTTTTTCCGCCTACTTTGTTGAACTCGGTCTTGATAACCAGAATGACCTGATCAGCAGGACTGACAATATGGTTTAACATAGCTTTGGGGAGGGGAAATGTCCATGAAATCATTACTCCCTACCAGGTTTTAACCTGTTTATACCCCCTTTTGTTCAGGGCTCCATATATACTTGTGAAGCTGCAAATGTAGCCTGACGTTCAAGCGGTCTCCTAGTATCCAGCCGGCTAGCTCTTTCGGTTTTATCCTTCCGAAGGAGGGCGATAGATGAACCGGAAACTGCAAGGGATTTGGATGTTTAATATAGCTAAGAACCTCTTTTGCATACTCGTAGTCTTTCCGATCTCCTATAACAAACTTGATCTCATCTCCCGGGGTTAGTCTGTCCAGATTTGTTAAATCATTGCTGTTCATTTCTCCGCTGGAGGGGCATTTTACATCCAATATCCTGACACAGCGGCTATCAACCCGGCTGATATCCTGGCTTCCGTTGGTTTCAAGCAAGACCTCATATCCCGCTTCAAGCAGGTGTTTTGCGAGATCCGGGGTATCTTTTTGAAGCAAGGGTTCTCCTCCTGTTATCTCCACGAGCGGATACCCATATGATACGATCTTTTGCATGATCTGCTTCAGATCCATGTCTTTACCATTATGATATGCGTATTTCGTATCACAGTAAGAACATCGAAGATTACAGCCGGTCAATCTTATAAAAATGCAAGGTTTGCCGGCATATGAGGACTCTCCCTGGATGCTGTAAAATATCTCATTTACCTTAAGTTCCACTTTTTTCTCCTACCTAAAAGCGTTTACATTAGCTTTTAAGATTGTTTTCAAAAGCCAAATAATCAGAGCTTCATATCCTTCTCCATTTGTTAAACATAATACCTTCCAGTGCTATGGCCAATATTACACCTATCACGATACTGTCACCGAATAGTCCTTAGGAAAACCGGAAGCCTATCCGTTACACGTGTAGGAAGGAGGGCCCCTATGGTGCCGAATAAGGTCGCTAGACCTATAACAAGTCCGTTATATAATCTTTGGTCTTTTCGTTTTTGGCGTCAAAGATTTTTCACGCACGGTAAAAACCAGGATGCCGATTCTTGCTCCATCCCGACAGTTTCTGTTTTGGTCCTGGCTATAGCCCTTTTGGCAACGTATTTGAATAACCTCGGGGTCAAGATACCTGACAGGTTGATATGGTCAAGCTCCGGAAGGGGCTCTCCGTTATAGAGTATGATTAAGCCGTCCAGCAAAGGAGAGTCCAATTGCGGCTGTATAAATGTCGCTCCGAGCATGCAGAAGGTTGTCTGAGCGCCGGTTGAGCCCTGGAAAAAATATTTCATGGCGTATCTTTCCATGTCGACCATATTAATCACTGCTACTCTGAGCGTGTCCGGCAACTTTGCAATCTCATGGATTTCTGTAATCTCAAACAGGATTTTGAATTGGGGATCCATATGCTCATGGACAAAATAGGTTTCAGACAGGTGCTTTCCGAGGCTTGTAAGGGCGTCCTCAATGGAAGTGTCGGCAGGCAGGGGAAAAGGCTGGGCATCGCTCAAAAAGTATTGGTCATGGGATGAGAAGGAATAAAGGTTGATATCACCTATTGTCTTAGGTCGGACCGAGGATAGTTTTTCTGCGATGTCTGAACAAGCGGAACCATGAAAAAGGAATAAAATCAGAGACAGGGAAAAAATCTTGCGTGACATGGCATCCTCCGATAATCAACATTACTGCTTTCATAGAAAATAGGCTTACTATTGAGGGCTTTTACCCCCACGGATTGACATCTATATCGTTTGCAATAAATAAGCGTGTCTTTTTCTCCTCAGATTGCGCATAATCTTGTTTCATCCGGTTAATAAGTACGTTAATGGCCCATGGGGCTCTCTTTTAAGCGCCGAAAACATTGACAGCATGCGAATTACGTAAGGTGCCACCCAGGCGGGCGGAGCACCTATGAGATAATAGAAAAACCTCCGGTCCGGCCAAGTCTGGAAAAGGCTACCCGCCCGCCTCGTCCAGATTTGTGCGCGGTCAGTGAACATAAACGAGTTCGCCGCTTAAAAGAGAACCCCATGGCCCATATAGTGCAAAATATTCAGATATCATTTCAAAAACCATCCTGACCTGAGGTCACGGCTGTTCTTGGAAAGACGACATCTCAAAAAGGATTCCACCCAAGGCCTGCAGTGGGCTTATTTTCAGGGGTTTGCTCCGCCAGAACCCCTGGCAGAATTTCCCGTTGCCACCAGGAAAAGGTCTGCCAAACCCTTGAAAATAAGCCCACGTCCACTTAATACTATAGATGTCGTCTTGAAAAAAATGGCCGTGACCGGATATCAGCGATACCTTTATCCGGTGATGATATTTTGATCCATCCGCCCTCCTCGTCTTGTTTTGTGCAGGGTCATTGCACATAAACGAGTTCGCCGCTTAAAAGAGAACCCCATGGGCCATATAGCACGAAATATTTAGATATCATTAACTAGCGTACTCATTAACCGGATGAACCATAATTTTTTCATGTTTCTTTTCTCAAATCCGAAATGATTCCCATTATCTCCTCATGATAGGCCCTAGGGGCACTTATATGGCCCCAGCCTTTCTGGATCTGGTAAAGCCCGTTAAATGCGGTATCATGATAGGATCTTATCTCATGGGGCACATCTCTTTCAGTAAGGATGGAGTCCAGGAGCAAGGCCTCTTGATCATTTTCCAGGATAACAACCTTAAAAAACCCTTCCATGTTATTTACCTCAAACCGGCAAGAGTACACTGAACAACCCTCATCTGTAAGACAAGGGGTTTCAACTATCCCCAATAGGCACACTAATATAGCCGTCGGGGTTCTGAGACTGCCATCTCCATGAATCGGCACACATGTCTTCAATGCCTCTTTTTGCAAACCACCCCAATTCCTTTCTTGCCAGGGAAGGATCGGCATAACAGGATGCGATATCTCCCGGGCGGCGTTTAGTTATCCTGTAAGGGATCTTATTACCGGAAGTCTTTTCAAATGCGTTAACTATCTCCAGCACGCTATATCCCTGTCCTGTTCCGAGGTTATAGGTGACAACGCCGGGATTTGACATCAGCTTGTCCAGCGCCTTTATATGTCCAAGAGCCAGATCCACGACATGAATGTAGTCACGAATTCCTGTGCCGTCGGGGGTGGGATAATCATTGCCGAAAACCGATAAAAACGGGAGCTTCCCTATCGCCACTTGAGACATATAAGGGAAAAGGTTATTGGGGATTCCGTTAGGGTCTTCTCCTATCCTGCCGCTTTGGTCAGCTCCCACAGGGTTGAAATAGCGTAACAGCACGATATTCCAGGCGTTATCGGCACGATGGAGATCTCTAAGAATCTCTTCTATAATCAATTTAGTGCGGCCGTAGGGGTTTGCAGGGGAAAGGGGGAAATCTTCAGTGATCGGCACTTTGGGTGGATCACCATAGACAGTTGCGGATGAGCTGAAAACAAGGTTCTTGACATTATGTTTTATCATAACCTCACATAGCGAGATGGTGCCTATGACATTATTATGATAGTAGATCAGAGGATCGGTTACGGATTCTCCGACCGCTTTGAGTCCGGCAAAGTGTATCACGGCATCGAACGAGGCGTCCCTGAAAACACTGTTTAGAGAGTCGTTATCAAGTATATCCACTTTATGAAAATCCAGTGCTTTTTGCGCAAGCTGTTCCACTCTTTTAAGGGATTCTTCTTTGCTGTTGCAAAGATTATCCACCACCACGATTTCAAAACCCTTTTTTAACAGCTCCAGGCAGGTATGACTTCCGATGTAACCGGCACCACCCGTTATGAGTATCTTCATGGCATTTCCTCCGCAGTTGCTCGCGATTAAGCATCCACACCATAACCATTGTTATTAGTATACAGATTAAACTATGGAGACATATCAGTCAAGGATGGTTATAATGGAGGAATTAGATAGTGGATGAGGGAGGTTGAAGCGTATTGACTATGTCCATTATTTATGTTAGTATTTCATGATATTAGTATCTCAGGAAAGAAGAACAATCTATAATAAGGGAGTCCGACCATGGGAGGAAAGGACGATGTATTGGAAGAAGAGAATGGCGGGGAAGACAATTTGCTTGATCTGAGCCTGGATGACCTTTCACCGGAAGATATTGATAACGAGTTCTCAGGCGATAAATCTGATAAAGAGATCATAGAGCTTGTAGATCTTGTGGAAAAAGGCAATAAGGCCATGGAGGAAAGTGAGACGGAAAGTACCATACCCTATGAGGATGATCTGCCGACAGAAGAACTGGGAGAGGCCACGCGTGATGCAGCGGAAACACCTCATAGCGGGGAGAGCTTGGATAAGGAGGCATCCTTTTCAGAAACAGAGCTGGAGCTGGCGAATATATCCATGGAGTCGGATCTTTCAATGTTTGAAAAAGATGAAGAGGATACGGGAACAAGCGGGGAAAGTTTTTCTGAAGATGACATTGCACACATGCTGGAAGAGGAAACAAAATCGGATATGGCCAGGACTATTGATAATGCTTCAGAGTTCGGTGAGCTCGCCGATGATATGATTAAAGAAAGTGCCATGCAAGAAGCTGCCGGCGAAATGGATATGACTATCAGGGCCCCAATAGCACCCCAGGAAGCGGCTGAGGAGCTTAAAGAGGCCTCCCGTGAAGAACCGGGGTCTCAGATATCGGATACACCCTCCACGGAAGCTGCGAAAGATGAGGAGATGCACCTCATTTCTGAAAAAAGGATAGAGGTAATTGTAAAAAGAGTGGTGGAGGAAGTGGTAGAAAGGGTTGCCAGAGAGACCATGGCCGAGGTAGCGGAGAGGGTAATAAGAGAGACTATTGATGCCTTGGAGTTGAGTCTGGAAAAAGAGCCGGAATAAAAAAGATCTTTTAAATCTTAGAGATTTATGTTTATTTAAGGGGTTGCTATTGTTGCGATCCCTTTTTGTTCGCCTTCGCCAGAATACCCTGCGGCTTGCCGCAGGGATGAATGGCAAGGTGAACCGCGGCGAAGCTCGTAAGAGCGAAGCCGGGTAGGCTATGGCGGAATTCCGCTTGATACCCCACCGCTTGCGGTGGGGAGCTTCATTTTGAGAATTATCTCCAGATCTGTTTATCGATAATCAGGATTCGGGGGGTAGCGAGTACAGTGAGCAAAGAATGTCGAACAGGGAATAGCATAGTCTAAGGTCACAGCAGTTCTTTTCAAGACGACATCTATGGCATTCAGTGGACGTGGTCTTATTTTCAAGGGTTTGAGAAAGCTTTTCCTAGTAGCAACGGGAAATTCTGCCAGGGGTTCTGGTGGAGCAAACCCCTGAAAATAAGCCCACTGCAGACCTTGGGTGGAATTCTTTTGGAGATGTCGTCTTTCCAAGAACCGCCGTGACCTTAAGCACGTCCGAAGATGTGGCATCAGCCCTTCGGTCACAGCCATTCTTGTCAAGACGACATCTATGGCGTTCAGTGGACGTGGACTTATTTTCAAGGGTTTGGCAAACCCTTTCCTGTTCGCAATGGTACATTCTACGTGGTGTCCTGGTGGAGCAACCCTTGAAAACAAGCCCACTGCAGGCCTGGGGTGGGATCCTTTTGGAGATGTCATCTTGAAAAGAAGGCCCATGACCTCCGCTGCTAAAAATGAAGCCGGATCGTTTTTCGAGGGGTAGGTCATGAGGTTTTTTGAGAGGTGATGTATTACGATTCGAGGATTCCAGGGTTCGAGGATTCAAGGGAGAATAGCTAATGGCTAACAGCTAACTGCCGGTTACTGCTAGTCCTTTTCAAGACGAATCTAATTCACCGATAGTTTCGAGAGGTTTTTAGTAATGCATCAAGGAACGATACCTAAAGCTTATGAACCAAAGGATATTGAAGATAATTGGTACAGATACTGGGAGGAAAACGGCCTTTTCAGGGCCGAAGATAAGTCCGATAAGAAGCCCTTTTGTATCGTGATCCCCCCGCCGAATGTGACCGGCTCCCTTCACATGGGACATGCCCTGAATAATACCCTTCAGGATATACTTTGCCGATACAACCGGATGAAAGGATTCAATGTGCTGTGGCAGCCGGGGACGGACCATGCGGGTATAGCGACACAGAACGTGGTAGAGAAGTCCCTTGCCTCAAAGGGGACGGATCGTCACAAGATCGGCAGGGATAAATTTATAGGGCTTGTATGGGAATGGCGAAACAAATACGGCGGGATGATTATCAAGCAGCTAAAAAAACTGGGGAGTTCATGTGATTGGGACAGGGAACGTTTTACAATGGATGAAGGGCTTTCCAGGGCTGTTAAGGAAGTTTTTGTGAGTCTTTATAAGGAAGGTTTTATCTACCGGGGGGATTACATTATAAACTGGTGTCCCAGATGTCACACGGCGCTTGCCGATCTTGAAGTGGAGCATGAAGATAGGGAGGGTTCTCTTTATTATATCCGATACCCCTTTGAAAAGGGGGATGGCTGGGTGACGGTAGCGACTACCAGACCGGAAACCCTCCTCGGCGATACTGCGGTTGCGGTAAACCCGGAAGACGATCGTTACAGGGACCTATCAGGCGTATCTGTTCTTTTGCCGATACTGGATAAGCCTATCCCGGTTATCTTTGATGAATATGTTGATGAATCATTCGGAACGGGGGCGTTGAAAATTACCCCTGCCCATGATGCCAACGACTTTGAGATTGGCAACAGGCACAATATTGAAAGAATCAAGGTCATTGATGAAAACGGCGTAATGAATGAACTAGCCGGGCCATACAGAGGCTTGGACAGGTTTGTATGCCGTGAAAAGATCCTGGATGATCTAAGGGATAGAGGACTGCTGGAAAAGGTAGAACCATATCGCCATGCAACAGGCCACTGTTATCGTTGTAAGACTATGATCGAGCCCCTTCTCTCCAAACAGTGGTTTGTGCGGACATCCCCTTTGGCGGAAAAGGCTATTGAGGCGGTTGAATCAGGCAAGACAAGGATAGTGCCGAAAACTTGGGAAAATGTTTATTATGAATGGATGAATAATGTTAAGGACTGGTGTATCTCCAGACAGATATGGTGGGGCCATCGTATTCCCGCGTACTATTGTGATAAATGCGGAGAGATGACAGTGACGGAAAAAAGACCGGAGGCATGTCCTTCATGCATGAGCAAGGAACTCCGGCAGGAAAAAGACGTCCTGGACACCTGGTTTAGCTCTGCGCTGTGGCCCTTTTCCACCTTGGGCTGGCCGGACAGGACCGAGGCACTGAAGACCTTCTACCCCACATCAGTCCTTGTAACAGGTTTTGATATCCTCTTTTTCTGGGTGGCCAGAATGATGATGATGGGGCTGCATTTTATGGGAGAGGTTCCTTTCAGGGATGTATATATCCATGCCCTGGTCAGAGACGCTGAAGGGAAAAAGATGAGTAAATCAAAGGGTAACGTCATCGATCCCTTGGAAGTCATCGATAGACACGGTGCGGATTCCTTCAGGTTTACCCTCGCCGCATTTGCGGCCCAGGGAAGGGACATCAAACTTTCTGAAGAGAGGATAGAGGGATACAGGCACTTTGCAAACAAGATATGGAACTCGGCTCGGCTCGCACTCGCCAACCTGGACAAGAATTCGGTTATCCCGTCAAAGGATCTCATCTATTCCTTGCCAGACCGATGGATACTGACCAGGCTGGGGATGGTAAGCGAAGAAGTTTCCAGGGCCCTGGATGAGTATCGATTTAATGACGCCGCCAGCCTCTGTTACCAGTTTATATGGCATGAGTTTTGTGACTGGTATCTGGAGATGGTTAAGGAAAGGTTGTATGGGGAAGATGAACCGGTGAAGAGTTCTGCAAAGATCGTTCTTATGGATACGCTGAGGGGTATTTTAAGACTACTTCATCCATTCATGCCTTTTATTACCGAGGAGATATGGCAGCGGTTGCCAGGCCATGAAGGGAGTATTATGTATGCGGATTTTCCGGCGGCACGGGAATTCTTGTCCGACAAACAGGCCCTGGAGGAAATGGACCTGGTTATGTCTGTAATCACAGGGATACGGAACATTAGAGGTGAGATGAACATTCCTCCTTCAAAAAGGGTTGATATCCTGATAGAGATGCCCGAAGCAGGTGATATGGACGTTATTCGCCAGAATCTTTCACATATCCGGAACCTGGCCAGGGCTGGTTCCGTGGAAATTGATAAAGTGTTTTCCAAACCAAAGGGATCAGCGACTGCGGTGTTCGCGGGGAACCAGGTTCATGTCTTGTTAAAGGGGCTTATAGATTTTGAGGAAGAGAAGAGAAGGCTGGCAAAAGAGATAAAAAAACTCAGGAAAGAGATGGAAGCCCCGGGGAATAAATTATCCAATAAAGGATTCCTGGAAAAGGCGCCCCAGGGGATCGTAGAGATGGTGAGGGAAAAGTACGAATCAATGAAGACCGAACTGGAAAAACTGGAAAAAAACCTCAGATTCTTTGAGGCAATCAATGGGTGAGGATCTAATACTGGCAGATCCCCCGATTCGCGTGGCCCTTGAGGAAGATCTGGGCATAGGAGATATCACTACTGATGCAATCATAGATCCGGGAATCGAAGGAAAGGCAGTGCTTGAGGCCAGAGAGAGGATTGTCCTGGCAGGGCTTCCTGTTTTTAACAGGACCTTCAATCTGCTGAGTACCGGGATTGATTTTGAAAATCATTATAAGGACGGACAGATCGTACCTGCGGGGGGCGTGATATGTCATCTTTCAGGACCTTTGTGTGTTATTCTCAAGGCCGAGAGGACCGCCCTGAACTTTATACAAAGGATGAGCGGCACTGCCACCCTTACCAGGGAATATGTTGATAGGGCCGGATCAAAAAAGGTAAAGGTGCTTGACACCAGAAAGACAGCCCCCGGGCTCAGGGTTTTTGACAAATATGCCGTTCGTATGGGCGGTGGATTCAATCACCGGTTCGGATTATATGACGGCATCCTTATCAAGGACAACCATATATCAGCAGCCGGTTCCATATCAAAGGCCCTGGAACTTGCCAGAAAGAATGCGCCTCATAATATCATGCTTGAGGTGGAGACCGAAAACCTTGGCGGGGTTGAGGAGGCTGTTGAGGCAGGTGCGGACATAATACTTCTGGATAACATGTCACATGACGAGATAAGAAAGGCCGTGAACATGGTAGCCGGCAGGGCAATGTTGGAGGTCTCAGGAGGTGTTAACCTTGAAAACATAGGCGAAATCGCCAGGACCGGTGTACACTTTATATCTGTGGGCGCTCTCACCCATTCTGCAAGGGCCGTGGATTTAGGCCTGGAAGTAATTTCTTAGATAAGAGGTATTGTTTCGATTGACTTTAGGAAATAGTTCGATTAATAGAAAGTGCGAATGTTTTTTGAGGTAAATTCCGTTAGCTGTTAATGTTTGAATTGGCATTTATAGCAGAAGTAAAATGAAGCAATAAAGAAAGACAATATGGAGGAAAGCCAAACATAAGATGGCGAGACACAAGAAGATAGAAAGACGTCGCGAGATCGAAAGGAGGCGTCGGCGAAAAAAGAAGAGGATGAAAAAGAGAGAAAGTATAGAAAGGGAAGATTGATTATGTCTTCAAACGGGAAAAAAGCAAAAGCGATTAGAAAATGGAAAGATAGGCCCAACAAGGCCAATCGGAAGGCAGATTTCAAGCGTATTCAAAGAAACGCCGAAATACTGAAAGAATTGTCTGAACAGGATAGGGACTAGATTTTTCCAATGATGAAATCAAGAAAAGAAGCCCATGCGTTACTTGAGAAAAAGGATAAAAGAAAACAGATCAAAGCTATTTTCAGGTAGAATCCAACAACCCGTCTATTTAATATCCATAGTATGCGAAAAGCCATCTTTCATTTTCCCCTTATATTAATCTGCTGAAAGATGGCTTTTTATCTTAAAGAGCCTTTATTGTCAAATTAAAATCTTTTGATTATGTCATTAAGCGTATGGCCACCTCCTCAAAGTCGTCGGCGACTTTCTTCCAGGAATAATTCTCCTCTACAAATTTTCTGCAGGCCTTGGGATCGAAAAAGTACAGATCGGGTCTCTCGATAATATCCTCCATCTTTTCTTTAATGTCCTTCCAGTTCGTCCCATTAAATATAAGTCTTTTATCAAAAGGTCCGATTATTTCCGGGATGGCGCCCACAGGGGTACCCAGCACCGGAGTGCCGCATGCCATGGCTTCCAGGATTACCAGGCCGAATCCTTCCAGTTTTTCCGTGGGCAGGACAAAATAATCAGCAGCCTGGTATATCCCCGGCAGGTCTTCATCCGGGATATGGCCAAGAAAGCGGATATTATTCGCGATACCTAATTTATCAACCAACGCCTTCAGTTGATCCTCAAGGAACCCGTGCCCCCCTATTAAAAGGATGCCGGTCTTTTTCAAGGCTTCACTTCGACCGAAGGCCATTATCAAGTTCTCAAGACCCATGCGGGGGACCAGATTCCTTACAGTCAAAAATATCGTCTTATCAATAGGGAAATTGATACGCTGTTTAACATCGATCTTATTCCTATCTGGAAGACGGAAATGATCTAAGCTCACACCACCGGGTATTATTTTGATTTTATCTGATGGATAACCATATAAGGCCGAAACGTTATCTCTCATATACCGGCTCAGCACAATTACATTCGATGCCTTAAGCAGAACTCTTCTTTCTATCCAATGCATCAAATAGGCGATTAGCCTATCTCTTCCCTTTCTTCCGCCCCCCGCATCTCCTTTTTTAATCAGATATTCTTCATGCCATGGGGAATGATAATAATAAACAAGCGGAGTATTTTTAAATCGTGCTGAAAACGAGGGACCGATTGCCACCATGCTTTGATGGACGCAGCCGATGTCGAACTCTATCTTATTATACAGTTTTCTGACCGTGGACAGGCTGTTGTTGATTTCCGATAAAAACAGATAAATCGATCCCTTTTGGGGTGATAAAAAACGATGAATAAACAAGGAGGGATTTAGTTGCTGATCTTGAACGAATTTACCATTAACGTTGCGTGTGACTATATGAACTTCATGGCCCTTTCGAGTCAATTCGAGACTAAGGTGATAAGCCACCCTTCCCGCCCCGCCAATGGTGTCGGGGAAGAATACATCTGCCAACATCAATATTTTCATAATGGAAAAAGGTTTGGCTCTAAAGATTCCCTATTTTGTTGAATACCATTCCCGATCACCATCTACCATCTCCTTAACCAGAACTGCAAATGAAACCGTTGGTGACAAACCTTTGAAGCTTCGCCTTGGAAGGTATTAATGTTTGACGGCCGATATAGGTTCTTATCAATTCGTTTTTTAACTTATGGTATTATAATTAAGCTGTTTTATTAAATATCTGATAAAGATTATAATCCCACTTGTTTTTTTCTTTAAATAGCTTTGAAAAATCGTTAGTAGGTCCTTTTATTGGATGAATGATTCGTCTTAGGATAAGGTTGATTTTACCTTTTATCAGGAATTTCAGGATAGTTACAAAATCAGGCCTTGTTGGGTTTGCATGAATTTCCATGTGTTTCCATGAGAGTAGTTTATTAAGTTCTGTAAAAGGGTTCTTGTTTTCCAATACAACACAGCAGTCAAATGAACTTAAGATAGCACGGGCAATGTCGAATTGTTCTTTGCCGACAGGGCCAGGATTGTCGTGGAACCTGGAAAATATCCTGCAATAATAATTAAACATTGTTGATATATAAATAGAGTCAACAAATTGCTCCGGGGATGAAACGTTAGTCCTTCCGGTATACAGGGAATAATAAAAATGTGATATGAATCTTTCCAGGGGATCTCTCAAACAGGTTATAAGACAGACCCTTGGATCGGATGACAATACCGAAAAAATGGGCGCCGCTTTTTCTGTCGCAACAAAGGTTACTCCATTATCCTGGCATTGGTCAAGAAAGCCTGCCAATTCTTGCCTATTAAATTCCCACAGACGGATTTCTCTGCCATCTGGATAACAGGGGTTACCATTTTCGTGAACCGAGAAAAATGTTTCATCATTTTGAATGGCCATTTGGATAATGGTGCTGCCGGCAGCCTTTTGGAGGTGCTGAAACCAGATCAACCTGTATTCTTGATGCATTTTACCCTATCATTTCCTTGATATCGGAGATGTGTTTTGCCCAGGCCGATTTTCCCCTAAGGGATTCTGTCCAATCCAGGGCTTTTCTTTTCTGAAGCTGATAGAGGTCCTGGTTTTCCAGGGAATTAATGGCAGCCAGCCAGTTCCAAGGCTTCACGGGATCTGCAGTTAAGGCACAATCTCCTGTTGTTTCCTTAAGCACGGGGATGTCGCTAACAACGGTTGGCACTCCACAGGCCATTGCCTCGAGAGGTGGATATCCATAGCCTTCCATTGTTGATGGTTGTGCCAAACAGTAGGCGCCCCTTATTATGGAAGGGAGGTCTTGGTCTTCTATATGACTGATCCAGACAGCCTTTTCCCCCGGGTATCTGGATCTCCAGTAAGCCTGGTTCTTTGTTGATACACCTGCAAACACCATTTGTTTGTTGAGTTCATGGGTAATTTCAAGAAGTACTCCTAGGTTTTTATGAGGCAGACCGTTGCCTAAAACTAAGATGTAATCGGGTTTGATTCGATATTTTTCAAGGATCCTAAAGTCATTGTCCCCTCTATTTGGTGTAAATTTCTCATCTATTCCATTGTATCTGACCCTTGGATTCTTACCTGTAAAACCCGCATATTTTCTTGTCTCCTCAAGACTCCAGTTGGAAACATACCAGGTGAGATCTGATTTTTGTAGCGCCCTTTTGAGTCTAAAGGAATCAAAAAAGGTCTTGATACGCTTTTTATAAGCAGGATGCGTCAGGTCAAGGACATCGTGGACCATATTTATTGTATGACAATGTGTCCCGAAAAGAGGAAGCTTGGGATAAGGGCTGAAGAAAAGACTGATTTTATCTCTGGTTAACACGGAAAGGGCTCTTTCTGATTTCAGGAAGGAAGCAGGAACCTTTTTAATCTTTATACGCTGACGATTTTTCAGCCTGGATGGAACCGCGTCCGGATCGAATACGGCCAGAATAATTTTAACAGTATCTCTCTCAGCAAGTGCATTTATAAGGCCTTCAATAACCCTTCCTATACCGGTTAATCTTCTCGGAGTGAATTCACGCCCATCAACCAGTATTTGTTTATCGATTCCTTTATTTAAAGAGTTCACGTTTTAATCATCTCTTCAAAGACTTTTGTCATCTTCTCAATATGGTTGTCCAGATTGAAAATGTCAGCTCTATTGAACGCAGATTCGGCAAGACGTTTTCTCAAGTCATTGTTTGCTAAAATTCTCCCCATGGCGTCAGCCATTTCATCGACGCTTCTTGGCGTCACTAAAAAGCCATCTTTGCCATGACGTACAATCTCAGAGACTCCACCGCTACGGGTCGCTACAACAGGCACACCGGAAGCCATTGCCTCTACCAGCACCCTGCCAAAGGCCTCATTTTCAGATGGAAATAACAGTATATCCGCAGATCTATACCAGGGTCGCACGTCATGTACCTGGCCTGTCCAATGTATTCGATTGGAAATTTCAGATTGTCTTGTCATCTTCATTAGATAATCATACCACCCCGGGTCCAGATGGTCTTCGGCGCCGATACACACTAGGTGGAATTTAGGGTTTGACAGAGCTATCCTTTGAAAAGCGGAAAGCGCAAGATCATGCCTCTTGGATCTTGAAATCCGTGCTACCACCAATATAACTTTCCAGTCGCGTTTAATTAGGTCGGATTTTTTAACGGATACATCTTGCGCCCATGCGATATCAATTCCATTGTAGATTGTCCTGACCTTATGTTGAAAACGAGACTTAAATCTTTTTGCTGTTGCTTTGCTGTTGGCAATTATCTTAATGCTCAATCTGCATAAGATCGGATCCAGATAAATATCGGGCTCTGCTATCCTGCAATGCCAGATGACAGGAACATGAAGAAATCGGCCTGTAAGGCCTCCATAAAAAGCAGCCCTGGGCCCATTGGCATATATCAACGCCGGCTGATATGTTCGAAGCAGATTAAAATATCTTTTTAGGCTTGAAAAAAAATTTAGTATGTACCATGGTCTTATTGATGGCAGAGTTGCTATTTCTGTATCGATCCCATTCTTCCTGAGACGGGTGGCTAATTCAGCTTCCTCAGGCACCACTGCCAAGACATTCCAGGATTCCGGCAGATTGGAAAGAAGATCAAGAAAAGATTGTTCCCCACCTCCAAGCATGAAGCTATGATTTGATATGGCCAATAATCGTTTCTTCAATGGATTTTTGAAATGAAAGATTTAAATGAATTGCGTTGCTATTTGCTTATAAAGGGCTAATGTTTGTTCAGCGATCGGCTCCCATCCAAATCTGTCGCTAGCTATTGTGAATGAGGCTTCACCCATCCGATGCTGTTCTTTTCTGGGAAGGGAAAAGAAATATCCGATTTTTTCCGAGAGGGATAAGATATCACCATATTTGAAGAATAATCCGTTTTCATTTTCAATGACTATCTCCCTAAAAAAGGGTAGATCGGTCAATATGATCGGTTTTGAGAAAGCCATCGCGGTATGCAATGCGCCGCTGCCATAGGAATGCCTGTAAGGCAAAACAACGACATCACTTGTATCGAAAAACAAATGAAACTCTTCCAACTTGATATATCTATTAAAAAAGATAACAAACTTTTCTAAATCATTGCTTTCAATAAAGTCAGATATATTTTTTCGAACTTTGTTATTTGATTTACCTACTATCAGTAAGCGGAATTTGGAATCATTAGGGGCTAATCTCCTAAACGCTTCCAATAGATCCATAATGCCTTTATACTCTCGAACTGCCCCGAAAAAGAGTATCACACAATCATCAACATCCAATCCTAACTTTTTTCTAGCTTCCTTTTTTGGAAGACTATGGGTTCCTCGTTTTTGAAACAGATAATTCCCGTGTTTTATGATTGTAATTTTATCAGCATTCAGATCATAAAGTCTTAAAAGATTATCAAGATTGTATCTGGAATGAGTTATTATCGCTTTCGAAAATTTGTATATTGTACCAAACACAAATTTCATGCCAAGAGCGATTCTTTCATCCTCATCATGAGGCAAAACGTTGTGTGCAGTATATATGATCGGTATCTGTAAAATTCGAGCCAGCAAGAATAATAACCAGTCCTTCCTAGCAGTTATCAGAGATTGGATGTGGATGATATTCGGCCTCTCTCCCATGACAACGCCGAATATTTTTGAGACCGCCGATATGTAAGAAGCTCCATTTAACCTGTGCTTAATGACCTTATAACTAAAAACATAATCAGACATCTCATAACTTGTATCCGTTAAAAGGACCAGATCGATCTCCGGTTGCATTGAAAGGCTTCGGCACAGGCAATAGGTATAATATGCCAAGCCTCCAAACCCGCTTGGTTCTATCATTAGTATCTTAGTTTTCATGGCTTTTGTTTAGTATCAATCGTAAAGGGACGTCAAGCCTTTGCCTAAGAGACTGATCATCGGGCGAAAAGAAATGTTTTATAGCCCTTATGAACATATAGAAAACTCCCCAACACAACATCGCAGTTCGAAATAAGAGAGATGGGAGCGGTCCCTTATGCTTTAACAGGTACTTGTTAAGGCTGATATAATAATCGACGCTCCTGACAGGCAGTTTATCGCTTCCACCTTTGGCATGATAGTGCACAACGGAAAATTGAGGGCAAAAGAATATTTTATAACCCTTTTCCCTGACAGACATACAATAGTCCATGTCCTCAAAGTACATAAAATATCGTTCATCCATCATTCCGCATTCTGCTAAGATATCACTCCTTGTCAAAAAGGCAGCGCCTGTTACCCAATCCACCTCCCTCACCTTATCATGTTCCCAGTTGTTGTAATCGAATCTTTTTGCGATGATATTTCCGGGAAAGTAGAAGTGTATCTGGAATAGGTCCATAATCGCGCCGGGCAGAGTAATAAAGCGTCGCGCCGAGGGATGGAGCTTGCCGTCAGGGAAGACAATCCTGGGCGCGACAATTCCCGCTTCAGGGTGACAATGAAAGAACTCAAGCATCCCGGGAAAGATGTTGGATAACAGCCTTGTGTCGGGATTCAACAAAAAGAAGAAGTCCCCCTTTGATGCTTGAAAGGCCTGGTTGACCCCCTTTGCAAATCCCCGGTTTTTGTTGTTCACTATGACCGACGTCCCGGGAAATGATCGTTTTATTTGGTTTGCCGGATTATCATAGGATGCGTTATCCACGACGATGACTTCATAGTGAATATTCCCTATGGAATCATAAATGGATGTAAGACACTCATAGAGCAATTTGGTGGAATTATAATTTACTATAGCGATAGTGATATCCATAGGAACTAGTGGGTTTGTAAATTGTTTTTTATAACCAGCGTGTAATGGTGAATGTCTACTAAAAAGGTGTAGAAGGACATGAAGAAGCAGATTTTAAAACCGGGAAATCCGTCTTTAAAGCCCCTGTTACGAACATATGACTGTAAAAACTTGAATAAGGGTTTTAACACGGTGATAAAAGGATTATACCACTTAAAATACTTTTTATGTTTAAACCTTTCTTCGGCGTCCCAGAGAGGATATCGTGATAGCTTATCTCTTACATTCTCAAGGTTTCTATACGGCAAATGTGATATGGAATTCTTAAACTTACCTGTTTTCCCTTGTACCATTAATTTCGAGTGGACTTCTTTATCCTCCCAAAATCCCTTGCCTTTCTGAAAAAGTCTCAGATGTTCCTCTCCATTTTTCCAGTAGTTCATTGATTGTCCAAAACATATGTATTTAAAAGGAAACCAGTATCCATTTATTCCTAAATCTCTATCCTTTCTTAATCGTGCCCTTATTTCTTGAATCAATTCAGGAGTAAACCTTTCATCTGCATCAACAGACAGCACCCATTCGTTGCTGACAAATTGAAGCATCCAGTTTTTGGTTCGGGCATACCTTTCATAAGGCCTTATAAATATTTTATTAGTATATTCGCGACAGATCTCCACGGTCCTGTCATCGCTTACCGAGTCGGTTATGATGATTTCATCTGCGATATCCTTTACTGAATCAAGACAATCTCGTATTTGGTCCTCTTCATTTAAGGTTCCGAGAATTACAGATATCTTTCCATTACCCATGCACATTACTCTCTAATTGGTTAAACATATTTCACTAATTGCTTTCAGCTTTATAAATTATAAAATCTGCAATCTACTTTTTTTATTATTTCTCACAAACTCCGATGAGATTTCTCGCCCATCTTGTTTTTCCCTTTAGTACAGAAACATCTTCAGCGGATATTTTCGAAGGGTCTTTGGCTCCAGTCGTCCTGGCAATTTTTTTGAGTATCCGGTTTTTGAAACTCCGAGAAAATATCGCCCTTATTTTGAATATATCCAATCTTATTACAACGTGATAAAGAATTCCCGATACACCTTTTACTCCTTTTCTTCTTGTTTGGCCATGGATCTCAACTCTGTTGAAGTATCTTGATAATAAAGCCTTAAACTCTGAATGAGTAAGTTCTTTTACATGAGTCGCGTTGGAAACTGTTCCTTCAAGCTTTATTATTTCTTTATCAGGGGTGGAGATAATGGCTTTCCCGTTAAGGTTTAACACCCTTTTGATGCCCATTAAATATTCGTCATGCTCAATCAAATGTTCAATAACTTCCAGTGAAATTACGGTATCAAAAATATTCTCTTTAAAAGGCAAAAATCTTGCATCTGCAACGAGATAATCAATATTTTTTCTATTAAAATATAGGTGCGCTGGGTTCAATTTCATACTATCTATTTCTACGCCGACAATTTTTTTTGCTTCTCCAGTAAGCATTTCCGTCCCATGGCCGATTCCGCACCCGAGGTCTAAAACAGATCTGCCCTTTACAAATGCCTTGGCGAATTCATAACGAGCTTTGTGTTCCTGAAATACCAGATTGCTATCGAAATGCTTTTCGATGATTGCTGTTTTGTTATCTTTTTTCTGGTTGGACACCATATAAGGTTGATCTCATTTAATCCAGCGGTTACTATGATAATTGACTTAAATATGTGTTAAGATTTTAGATTGGTGAATATAAAATCAAAGGCACCCATTGTGTTTAAACCAGTGAATCTATCCATAAGCCATACCCCCCCAAAGTATGCGAATACGCCTGCTATTACTGATATGAAGAATGACAGGAAGCTATAATTTTGAGGTAAAATAAGAGAAGTAATAGCAGATATTATCCATAACATTAAAAGAGTACTTGATAATGACGGTAAAGAAATCACAAGGAACCGTTTAAGTGGAATATTCATCTCTCTCATTGATTCCCTAAGCCAGATATAAGCGGATGCCAGTAATCCGAGGAGCACTGATAAAGAGGTGCCAGATATACCCCAAAGTCTTGTTAATGGGTAAATTGTAACAATTATGATAATAAGCCTCCAGAGATTCATTTTGAAATCAAAACGGGGTTTACCAATGGCATTAAACAGGGATCCTCCAGTGGCTACAACTGAACGAATCAATCCTGAAATCGCCAAAATCTGTAATGGGGTAACGATTGGCAACCATTTTTCCCCTAGAAACAGTGTGGTAAAATACGGTGCCAGGATAAATATTCCTCCGGCAAAAGGGAATGAAATCAAGGAAATAAATGATATTGTTTTTATATACGCGTCATTTAGCTTCCCTGGTGTCGATTTCAATTTAGCATAAGTCGGAAATGCAACCTGTGAGATAATTCCAGTAATTTCCGATGAGGGTAGATTCCCTATCATAAAAGCCATTTGATAGAAACCCAAGGCCGTTACACCTAATACTTTTCCAAGAAACAAATCATCCCCTTGACGGGCCAAAAAGATCACAATGGTTGAAAGAAATATCCATCTGCCAAAAGAAAAGAGTTCCAATGCCTTATGTTTTTCTATTTTTATTCTTGGCCTATAATTGTTTATCCCGTATGAAATGCAAAAGCGAACTAAGTTTGCCAAAAGGCCTCCGATAACAAGTGCCCAGACGTTCTTTAGCAAAACAGCGAGTATAATTGTCGCTGCAAAATGCGTAATCGTGGTAGAGATCTCAAGCAAAAAAAGTTTAATAAATTCTAATTCTTTTTGAAAAAACAGGATTCCGATGTTTTGAAAACCGGTTAAGATAAAAGAGATGGCAACAAACCTTATTACCAATGTGGCTTGAGAAGAATTAAAAAAAGTTGCTATTAAAGGCGCACTGAAAAAGGTAAGTATGAATAGCGTCAGTCCCCTGCATGCAGAAATAGTCCAGGCAGTATCCAAGTATGATTGTATATTTTCTTTTTTCTGGATTAGGGCGATGCTGAATCCTGTTTGTGAAAAAGTTTCAAGCATAGAAATCGACAAGAGGGCTATCCCTACAAGCCCGAAGTCATTAGGAGTGAGTAATCTGGCCAGAACTATTATTCTTATAAAACTTAGTCCACGATTAATAAGCCTTGATCCAAAGACCCATACACCCCCTCTAACAACCCTTTTTGACAGGGACTCAGGTGTAGCTAATTCGTTGTATTCAAGGGGTTTCAAGATCTTCAAATGTCCTAATGCCTGTTTCTTCCATGGATAGGATGATTTCTGCTTTCTGATAACTAATAACTGATAACCGTGCTTACTCTGGACACGCTTCCGCCCCTTGAGTTACATATCGGCATCAGACGTTACTCATTTAGAAAAAATCAAGATGTGTAATTAAAGGTTTATAATTTTACACACTAACTGAGACAATTGATACCGGAAAATATATACTTATGGCCCAGATTCAATCGTCCCACTGACACCTGGACCCCTTTGAATACCTATCACCCGTCCACTGATTGAATGGTCATCCTGTCTTTTTTGACAATTAACAGACAATAATTTTAATAAAATTGTTGTATTTTATAATAAAATATGCTAAATGTCCACTATAAAAAAAGATGTAGATTAGTGTAGAGACATGATGGCTGTAATATTTAAGGATAAAACTGTTTTTCTCTATGCCTTGCTCATTCTGTGTGTATTATGTCTAACGGCATGCAGTGTTATTTCTATACCCTACAAAGTCGGCAAAGGCACTTTAAAGGCCTCTTACGAGGTTACTGAGACAGTAACCAAGGGGGCCTTTGGAACCTTGAAGATAGCCTATAAGATCGGGGGATTCACCTTTAATGTGGCTACGGCGCCCCTTGACTGGCCTTTGACCCGGGACGGGCTGGAGACCATAGACGGACTTCCCCCCAAGGAGGCAATAAAACAGGGGAGGGTGAAGAATTCCCCTTATGTGGTCAATGGAAAGAGATATGTCCCCATGTCCATTACAGAAGCCAGCGCATATAACGAAATGGGGATAGCCTCATGGTATGGGTATGAGACCAGGAACCAGCGAGGAGGCCATATGACGGCAAACGGCGAGGCGTTTGACCCTGAGGGACTGAATGCCGCCCACAAATACCTGCCTCTTCCGTATCATGTAAAGGTCACCAATCTGGAAAACGGGAAATCCATTATTCTTAGAGTAAATGACAGGGGGCCCTTTGTGGGCGGGCGTATTATCGACCTTAGCGCCGGAGCAGCCAAAAAGCTCGGTTACTATAATAAAGGCACGGCACGCGTACTGGTAGAGAGCATTCCGGTTGAAGGTTAATGACAGCGGTCAACGCTACTCCTGACCCCATTACTCCCTAATCCAGCTGAGCTACTGCCTCTTCGGCAGCGTTTACAACCTGATAGACCAATGGTGATGCAGTGAGCGCGGGATGGGTGCCTATCTGGGCGGCAGCCATGTCATCCCATGTCCTTTCAGCACTGATAGCTTGGGCCATCACATTGGCAATCTCACCCGCAGTTATGCCTCCACAAGCCTCACCTCCTATTAATTTCGCCGAACTTCGGTCAAAGATGAGTTTGACGCGCAGTTCTTTAGCACCGGGCATTGTCCCGGGGTGCCTATCCACCGCGGTGGCTTCTCCAATAACCATGTCGAATCCAAGATCCCTGGATGCCCTTTCAGTAAGGCCGGCAACACCTATAGCAGTATCAGCAATCATAGTTGCGAATACACCTATAGTACCGCGGTTTCGACGCCGTCGTGACTGAAAGAGGTTGGCCCCGGCGATTCTAGCCTCTCTGGTAGCTACTGAAGCCAGGCGGGTAGCGGTGGGCTTGCCCGTGAAAAAGCAAAATTTCTCAGCACAGTCGCCGATAGCAAAGATATTAGGATCGCTGGTCATCATATATTGATCAACCCATATACTTTTCTGTTCGCCAATCTCCAGCCCGGCATCGCGAGCTAGTTCAATATTAGGCACCACGCCCATAGCAAGAATTGCCACATCTGCATTGAAACGCAGTCCTTTTTCACACTCAACATGATGCACGCTTTCATCACCAACTATTGACTTTACCCGGCAGGTGGTATTCACCTGAACACCGACCTCCCTCATCTTGTCCTCTATTTGGATACAGAAGTCCTCATCACAGTTCAGGTAAAGGCAATGCTCCAATAATTCGACGATGGTTACGTTCAATCCCATCTTACGGCACTCATCAGCAAATTCAGCCCCAATGAAGCCCCCGCCAACGATCACTACATCTTTAGCTTGACTTAAAGCCTTTTGGAGTTGCTCCAGATAATCTATTTCTTTTCTGATAGTGAATACATTTTTCAAGTTAGCACCGGGTATGGGAGGTACTACCGGCCGAGAGCCTGTGGCCAGTACCAGTCTGTCATAGCCGATAACCTCGCCCCCGGCGGTGGTCACACTCTTCGCCTCTCTATCAACAGAGGTAACTTGATCAACTATCAACGCGGCATCGCCCAGCAGACCGACCGGCATCACATCTTTACTCGCAGAGCCCAGAGTTCCCATGATATAAGGGATACCGCAAGGGACGAGAGTATCCTTTTCCTTTCGAATTACGATAACCTTTTTGGAAGGATATTGCTTTCGAGCGGTAATCGCTGCCTCGATACCGGCAGCGCTGCCACCTACGATAACTATATCAGCCTTTTTCATTTTAACCCTCCTTAACAGTAATACATGAAAGAGGACGTTCCTACAGAATTTGCGATACATTTTTCATAAAAATGCATGCAAAAGATTCGACCATACACATAGCTGCCACGACATTTTAGAATGGCAGGTGATTGTATAAGTGGGAACGGTGGAGTGGGTTGAGATATCGCCCACTAAGTATTATGTGAAAGCTCCCGAAAGGAAAATCCTTCTCCTCAGAAGCAGGGCAAGTACAAAATGATAAATTTGTTCATGGCATATCTCCTGTGTTTAAAGGGGAGAGAGACGCAAGAGTCACTTGGATTGAATAATCTTTTATCATAAAGAAATAGCAATATCAATATGTAAAATACAAAGATTTTTTATACCCCTATCCGTTTCCAGCCGTGGGCCTTGTATCTATAAATTATTAATATCATTAATATCTTTTATTAGCAGATTTTTTATCTTTTAAGAAATTTTGCATATTTTCGAAAGATTTTCTCACACAAATTCACACACAGTGTGAGAAGATTAAACATTCAAAACAGAAATGTTTGATTAAATAGATATAGTAAGAGGTAAATGGACAATTTAATTTGCTACACAGTCCATATAATGTTATCCTTAATAAGATTTGCTAAGTCTGGATATATAGCTGTTTTTTTGATAACATCAGCATAATTGAGTTTGAGCAATAATAAATCATATGCAAAGGGATAAAGATCTGATAAAATCCATACGACAGAAGGCTAGACAAAAGATTTTATATCTTCCCCATGCCATTAGACAGATGGCACGGCCTGAAAGGATGATCTCACCATCTGAGATAAGAAAAGTAATCGCACAAGGGAAGATAATAGAAGATTATCCCGATGATGTCAGGGGACATAGTTGTCTCCTTATGGGAAAGGGAGATATTGGGAGAACAATACATATTGTTTGTTCACCAAAAGAAGATTATCTTGCAATTATAACCGCCTATATTCCATCCCTGGAGGATTGGAAAGAAGGTTTTGAGGAAAGGGAAAAATAATGAAATGCATGTACTGTAAAGGTGAGATGAAAAAAGGGACTGTTCCGTTCCACGTGGATAGAAAAGGTGTACACTTGACACTGGATGAAATGCCGGCATGGATTTGCAATCAATGCGGTGAGCCATATTTTGAAGAAATGGAAGTGGAATCCATCCAGGCAATGATTCAATCCGTGGAAAATGAAGCACAAAAATTATCCTCAGCCGGATGATGTCGAATAATACAAATAGAAATATTGGAAGCAATTTTGACGATTTTCTGAAAGAAGAAGACATCCTTGAGGAGACGCAGGAAGCGGCCATCAAAAGGGTGCTCGCCTATCAGATAGAAAAGGCAATGAAGGAAAAGAATATTTCAAAAAGCGAAATGGCAAAAAGGATGAAAACAAGCCGTTGCGCTCTGGACAGGCTACTTGATCCTTCAAATGAATCGGTCACTCTTCTTACAATTAAAAAGGCTGCAAACGCAGTTGGGCGATCGATAAGAATAGAACTAGCTTAATAAATTGATGTTTTTTAGTAAGTTATAAATCGATAGTCCCCGATCCCCGGGCGAAAAATCTAAATCATGTCACATATTAATGATTGGGCAAAAGATAAACCCCCTATTCTTGGCAATGATTGCCATTGAATCGGCGTTTGATGCCGAATACTGCTTCGAATGTGCTCAGCAGATAAAGAAGGGAGGCGGCAAAAACAAGCCTGCCGAATAATATATATGTTATAACCCAAATACATTATAGACTCATTCGAGCTATTTAGGGAAAATGCCAATATTAGCATTTTCCCTAAATGATAATTTTCGAGAAAAAATATTTAAAAAATCAAGGCATCATTCAAGCTATCCGAGGAAATATAATCACCACTGAGTTCCAAAGATTCTTTGAAAATTTATTGTCTCAGATCAATGCATTTATCAAAAATGCCAACATTGGCAAAATTGATAAATAGCATTATATTGAATAATATTAGGCAGATATAAAAAAACAAAGCGCTATTTACCGAAAATGGCAATATTGCCAAATCCAGTAGATAGAATGAGATCAATAACAAAACCAGCTTTTAACCTGTCATTGGTGCGGACGCAAAACGACCGCGCCGCACAGTTCAATGGTTAAAACTGAAATAGAATGCGAAATAAAAAAACATCTGTAATTCTCCTGCAGCATCATAAGTCCCATAAAAGTAGCCAAAAGCGGCTTTTTCACATTATTTAAGTATAAAATAAAAAAATATATTTAATCAGCCTTACTTAGTTTGCATATCATTTAATAAGTAGCACATTTTACTAGCATTATTGATGTCATGTAATGACATCGTTCCATACCATTGTACCTAAGAAAACGCTTGCTTAATAGAATTTTTGGTGGTACATTCAGACGTACAATAGGAGGTACGAAGTGGGCAAGCTATCAAATATCATTCCGGTGAGCGATTTGAGACAGGATGCTGCTAAGCTCTTGAAACAATTGAAAAACACTAAAGAACCTTTGATTATTACACAAAGAGGGCGGGCAACAGCGGTGATGATTGGAGTCGATGCATATGAGAAATCTGAGCACGAAAAAGAACTCCTGCGTCTTTTGGCTAGGGGAGATAGGGAAATAGAAACAGGCGAAGGATATGATCTGGATACTGTACTAGCTGAAGCCGACACCCTTTTGGCTAAGGAGCCCTCGTGAAGGTTCTATTTACTCCTTCTGCCAGAACCCAATTTCTATCTGCGCTATCATATATCCGAAAGGATAAACCTTCGGCAGCAGTCAATTTTCGAAATCGAACTGAAAAACTTTTACGAAGGCTTGAGGTCTTTCCTGAATCCGGAAAAATCATACCGGAATTTCCAGAACTCCCCTACCGAGAGGTGATTATATCACCGTATCGGTTTTTTTATAAAATCAAAGTCGATGTTGTTTGGATTGTAGCAGTGTGGCATGGTGCCCAGGTTCCAAAGGAACCAACACCTTAACGCCAACATTTATGTAAAGCTATTCTATTTCGGATCATTTTTCTTTTTTAGGGGGGTAATGAATTATGCGGCTGGGGGATATAGAATATTATATAAGCGGTATATCTAATAAAATTAGAGAGGTGAATTCTAATTCAAAGTGCACCACATAAGATAAATAGAGGACATGACAGGGCCCCAAAAAGTTATTGAATTATTAAAGAGCGTCCCCCTTAGGTGCCTATTCTCAATAGACCTTGCCATGTTTTACCTCCATATCAGAACCTTAATGATTATTGCGCCTAATTAGTGAGTAGCGGGAATTAATTCCCGTTTATTATTAAATGTTCGTGAACGAATTTTTATTTATTACCCTGAAAGGGATTACCAAGAATCCTCTATCAATGTTGAATATCTGAGTTATTTTTTTGTGGATGTCTCGCTCTCTGGAAATATATCGGGAAATGCTATCTCCTTTTGTTTTGTTCCATAAAAGAAGTAGAAGCAGGTTTACCAGCTGTTGCAGCCGCAGCAGCCACATCATTTAGACTGTTTATAAGCTTATTTGACACAATTTCATCAATACTCCTAATTGAAGCCTCCAATTCATTAATAGCTTTCGATTGCGTTTGTAATGCTATCAACCGATCTCTTGATTCAACCATATTGCGATAACTAATATAAGTATAAAAAGCTGTTGAAAAAAATAAGAGACCTGTAAATATAGCCAGAATTATAGTAGATATTCCTAATATTTTTGATTGCTTTTCGACTCCCTTCTGCTGCACAATAAATGCCTCTTGAAGATCGGCAGTTCTTTTTTGTTGCTCAATGGATTCTATCGAAGATTTTATTTCAAAAGCATTCCTGCCGGATTGTCTCCACTTTTCATTTGTGCCAGCATCAACTAAAGCTTGTTGAATCTTTTCCCATGAATTCTTATATGTGATTTCCATAATTACCCTCCAGTATATATATGCCGTGCCTCCTGCATTATGTTGAAGATGGTTTTGCATCGGTCACAGTATTCGGACATAACGAGCTTGCCGTCCTGGTAGTGGCCGGGAGAATCTCCGCTACATTCCGAACTTTATTAAATCTGCGCCGCAGTTCGGGCAGTCATGTAAGAGCATGCCACAGACAGGGCATTTGAATCTTTCGAATTCGGGGGCGTCTCTGATTATATCCTGCACCTCTTCATCGGTCATGAGGCCCTTTTGTATCATTATTTCGCCTATTAGAGGCGCGCCACCTTCTTTTTGCTCGATTGATATTTGTATCCCCATCGCTTCAACAAATTGATCTTCAGTGATAAATCCTTTTCTTATGGCAGAATAACCGAAACGTTTCTTGGCGCTCTGATAAGGCATTGAATTCTCCTTTCTCTATATACCCGTACACCTTTTCAATGAATTGAAAAAATAAATGTTCGATGCGTGAATCAAGATATCAATGTTGAATATTGGAGTCATTTAGTTATTTATGGACGTCCCGCTCGACCGCTCGCCAAGAAATCAATGTTGATTATCGGGGTTATCTAAAAATTCGAGCACGTCGGTTAAATAGTTTAAGTTATACCCCTTCTTCAGTGTAACATTGTCCATAGCAAGAGCGGCACGGCCGCTTACGTCTTTCAAAAGCGCGAGGTCATTTTTCCTGAAGCCATTGGGCCTCGAAAGAGAATCAACGTAGATCACGCCTCTGATACTATAACGGCTGGTTATGGGCACACACATGGCCGACCGGATATTCATCAACTGTAAAGATTCAGTGACTTTGTAATCTTCATCTTCCTTTTCATCTGAATCTTGGACCATCACGGGGTTACCCATAATCAGGGCCTTCTCTACTAGTTCCCTGTTATAAACCTTTTTTGGATCGTCAACCGGTTTTCTTGACCGATATGTAATATTAGCAAATTCTCCTGTTTGATCGTCAATTGTAATAATGACGCACCGATCAATCCTCTTGAAGAGATCAAATATACCATCCAATAATTTATTAAATATTTCCTTGAGGTCTTTCGATTCCATGAGGAGATTATTCATGTTATAAATAAATTCCAGGTTCTTTTTAACGGCCATAACCCTGTTCGGCTTAGCAAACTCTCCGTATGCATCCACTTCGCCACTAAAACCCGCTGAATCCAAAAACGGCTTAAGGCTTGTTTTGCATACCTCACCAAGGCCAATAATAGTCATCCCGATCACTACAGGAACTCCTTCTTCCACCTGTGTTTCAACGCCGGGGCGCAAGTCTTTGCCCCCCACGAAGGTCCCGTTTTTACTGTCCAGGTCAGTCATAAAATATTTATTCCCTTTGACCTGGATTTTGAGATGGTTGCGGGAGATGTTTCTATCCACTATCACTATGTCGTTTTCCGAATGCCTACCAACAGTGTATTCTTTATCCGGTTCCAGTTTAAAACATTCCCCCTGTCCTTTTCCAACCAGTATGCACAGTTCAAATTTCATTGTGTCTTTTTCACCATATATGTTTGATAGGATTAGGAATCATCAAGTTAAAGAAGCTATCGGATGTTTTGGTTCTTTTGATTGGGGTACTATTGGTGATTGAGGAAGAGATAGCGGTGAGCGGGTGGCCAGCAACGGTAAACAGCGAAAAAACAACTAACAGAATAAAAATCGAGAGAGATTTCATGGTAGTCCCCCTAAGTAATCCTCCGATGAGAATTACTCTAAATCGGAAGCAAGGACTCCCGAATGACACACCCTCCCGTCTATCAATCGCGAGTAAAATTTATTATAAAAATACTCTATTATTTCATTTATGTAAAGCTATTCTATCTCGGATCATTTTTCTTTTTTATTGCCGCTGGAAAGGCATTGTCGAACTAAATATAATTTGCGCCCTGATTTGGGGCCTTCTTTATTTGTCGCAAAATCTATTACAATTAGTCGCAAATTATATTTAGTTCGACATATTCCATTACCTCATTCAAGTGACTCTGACAAAAGAATAAAAAAGGACTTGACCTTAAATGGCTAAGGCCGTGAAATCACTGGCGCGCCTGGGAAGATTCGAACCCCCGACCTGCGGATTAGAAGTCCGCTGCTCTATCCAACTGAGCTACAGGCGCATAACATAATATATTACATCACAATCAGATTTTTAACATTAGAATTTTAATTTCTGTTGCCCGTCATCCTCCATTTCCAGAAGCGAGGGTTTGGTAATAGATATCCCATATTTTTCCTTGGCAAATTTGGATATATCTGCGTTGCCGTTTCGCTCGCCGTTCCCGTTCAGGACTTCTCGTAACAAAAAGTTTGTATTCCTTTCAAGCTGATACATGGTTTCCGCCAGGGCCTTAAGGTGGACCAGGGACTTCCTTGATCTATCCTGGGAGGGGAGACCAAGGGCCGGATTACCCAGTATCTCTATGAACCTGTCAAGCACGTCCGCGTCATAATGCTCTGTGTTTTCATAGAGAAGACTGACCCATTCCTTTTTAATAACATCCGGTATCTTATCATAATCGGAAATGACTTGCGGATCACGGCCGAATTGAAGGGAACTCTTCAGTTCATCGATCGCCCCCCTTACCACATCCCTCTTTTCATCACTCAAATCATATCTTTCCAGGAGGCTTTTCCACCTTTCGCCTATCTGCATCTCGACCCATCTTTCGCCATGGTCAGGCGGCAGTGATAGTTCCAAGAACTTATTATGGGCGTTAATTAGAACCTCTCTGGACAGCTCATCCGCCTCTTTAATATCCGACAGGATGCTGTTTAATTTATTGACGCCCTCTTCCTTTAGACTCTTTTCCTTGCGCTCTTTCAATAATAACTGCTCCCACTGCTCCCTGAGATAGCCTATCTCCTGTTTTACCATGGATAAGATCAGTCCAGATTTAGTAATAGCGTTTCGGAGCGAGTCTGCAAGTATATTGCAGGCGTTCAGCCTGTCCTTTGACAGATCCTGCATTGCCTTCATAGTATTTTGACTTAGCTGATAGGACAGCAGTTCCGTGCCGAGGGAACGGGACAGCTTTTTGATGACCCTTGTTTCATGACTGTTTATTGTTATTGTGTAGGGGCGAAAATGAATCTTGATGACTGCGACAACCACATAATCGCTGTCTTTCCATATAGTGTCTCCCCCATAATTTCGCGGATAATCAAGGGAAGAATATATATCAAGGTTCAGATCGGATTTTCGCACCAGAACAGGCTCCATATGGTGGAAGTCTTCCATTTCTAATTGAACCTGTAATCTCACACTTCGGGTATCATTAGCGGGGTCTTCCGCTGTCCAGCTCTTTTGCCTTTTAACGCACCACGACATGGCCTCCAAAGGCCTACCTGGTTCGTCCCTGTATTCCTTCCATGATCTGCCCGGAGGGTTGTATTCCGACTGGGCCGGAAAGCCCCAAGTGATCGTACTCCTTTCGTCGTCTATAACACCGGAGGTAATCCTTTCAACCACCAAATCCGGCACCTTCCCGACACGGTATATAGTGCCCTTGAAGGCATTGGGAAGGCAGACAAAAATCGTATCGATCATCTCCATGCAGGCCTTTTTTAGTATTGCCTCTTCGATCTCTATAGACAATTCTTCTTTACCTTTTTTTGCTGTTTATCAAGGGTCTTCTTGGAAGTCCTTCTTTAAAACTGTGTAATCTAGGCTTTTTTAAGATTTTGTCAATAAAAATAAAAAAAGTAGCTCTTGACAAGCATATTTCCCGGTGCAAAACTTCTCCTATGTTTGAAGAAAGTATAGAATTAGATTATACTCCGGATCTCAAGGAACCCTTGTTTATAGCGGGGTTCGACGGATGGGGAAACGCCCTTGATATATCCGTAGGTATGGTTGATTACCTGATACGGAAGTTAGGGGCAGAACCTTTCGGGAGAATCAAGCCTGAAAGGTTCTACAGATATGATGATAAACGCCCGACCGTCGATATCCAGGGTGGTTTGTTAAAAAGTATTGATCCGCCGGGGGGAGTTTTTTATACCGCGGGAGGGAACCACATTGGACGTGACATCATCATCCTGAGGGCCACTGAACCTAGCCTGAGATGGTTTAATTTCATCGATAGTATGTTAACCCTGTGTCAGCGGACAGGTGTTAAAACCATAATAAGCCTCGGCAGCATGTATGACAATGTGCTCCATACGGATATGATCATCTCTGCTGTTGTTTCAAGCGAGGATGTTCTGGCCAGGCTCAAGGAGAAAAAGGTGCTTTTAGTGGATTACAAAGGGCCCGGAGCCATACATTCCACGATTAATGACGAGGCCCGGAAGAGGGGATTCGAATGTCTGAACCTTTGGGCTCACTGTCCCTATTATCTAAAGGGTACCACGCACTTCGGCCTCTTATGCCGACTGGGCACATTCCTATCGGATTGGGGTGGTTTTAAACTCGAGACAGACGAACTTGCCGTGACATGGAAGGAGTTAAGCAAGCAGGTCCAGGATATTATAGATAAGAATCCGGAGCTTCAGGATATGATAGGGGACCTCAGGAAGGCCCAGGTCAAATGGACATGGGGTATGCAAAAAAAAGACAATAAAATTATTCAGTTACAGGACTTTCTTAAGCCTAAGTCCATCGATTCATAAATTCGATGACGAATTTATGAATCGATGGACTTAGTGCTGCCTTCGGCCATGAGCTCAGGCCGAATGGAGTGCGCGATTATACCCTTATTTGAGAGACTAAAATACGTCACTGTATTTGCGAATCGAGGCACTAAGCAATAACAGGTTCTATATCTTGGATGGCTCCGGGCTTGAAGAGCCACGAGGGGACAAGGGCGGCCGTGAGCGAAGGGCTGTCCCTTTTCTCCGTTCCGTATCTCCCGGGCTGGTCATTTCAAGGGGTTACGGGCGTGGGATGCCTACCCCCCCCCTCCGCTGTTCTCTCGTGCCTCCGGCACGGGAGCCAGGGGGTCCCCCACCCGTAAACCCCTGAAATAACAGCGCCCTCCCGATAGTCACTACAAAAAAGAACAGCCCTCCGGCCCTGTATAAGGTCACGGCTGTTCTTGGAAAGACGACATCTCAAAAAGGATCCCACCCAAGGCCTGCAGTGGTCTTATTTTCAAGGGTTTGCTCCACCAGAACCCGTGGCAGAATTTCCCATTGCTACCAGGAAAAGGTTTGCCAAACCCTTGAAAATAGGACCACGTCCACGGAATACTATAGATGTCGTCTTGACAAGGGCAGGCATGACCGGGAATTAGCTATTAACTGTCAGCTATTAGCTATTAGCCATTCCTTGCTTCATCTGGTTAATGAGTACGTAAAGAAGTAAAAGATTAAACCTCATTATAAGTACCTTAATGGCCGTGGGCCATATAGCGCAAAATATTTAGATATTATTAACTAGTGTACTCATTAAGCGGATGAACCATCTTTTTTAACGGCGGCAAACAGCATCTCCATAATATTCCCGGCCCCGCCCTGAAGAAAAATATCGGTCATCCCTTCTGTTAGATGGGTTTTTTCCTTGTTTATTTCGATGATTTTTGCACCATTCCGTTTGGCAATAACCGGAATAGTATTAGCAGGGGAAACTGCTGCCGAAGTACCAACAACCAGCAAGGCCCTTGCGGATTGCGCTAGGGTAAAAGACCTTGACAGTGGCTCTTCGGGAATAGGTTCGCCGAAAAAGACGACATCTGGTTTAAGGATCCTTCCACATTCGCACCTGGGAGGGAATTCTTCTCTCTTTTCCTCAACACTATAAGTTTTTTTACACCGCAGGCATGATAACGTACTTGAATTACCATGATATTCTATAACATTCTTGGCCCCGCCCGCCTGATGAAGATTGTCTACGTTCTGTGTGATTATGAAATGAAGCAGGCCCATGTCTTCAAGCTGACCCATAGCGATATGCGCCTTGTTCGGCTTGGCGTTAACAACCAGGTCCTCCATTTCCCTGAGCATGTTCCAGACCTTTTCGGGGTCGCGCGTGAACGCGCTGATTGTGGAATATTCTGAAGGGTCGTATCTATCCCATAGACCTCCGGCACTTCTGAAATCAGGGATGCCTGATTCCACGGATATGCCAGCGCCTGTAAGGGCGATGGTGAATTCGGATTTACGGATTGTATCCGCTGCTTGTTTTATCAATTCTTCCATGGCTGAAACTATTCTATGGGTTCAAGCAGGATCCTGCTCTCGGTACCATTATAACTCCTGATTCTCGCCTTCAAAATCTTTTGTTCGCCAAAGATATTGATCATCCTTATTTCATCCCCTTCAACTTCCAGGATATCGACACTCTCCAGAATCTTCTCTTCTTTGTCTCTCTTTAATAAAAAGGCGTGGGCTTCACACATCTTAATTCTCCTTTTAACTTGAGTTGCGACTTTCCGCCGGACCTAATCCAGGGCCACAATGGCCTTTTTAAGGCATTCTATGCTCCTAGATGTCAATTCTATCATCTCTTTCAGGTGACCGGCGCTTTCGGTACGGCCCGCTTCCTCCAGTTGATCGGCAAGCATCTCATATTCTTCCTTGTGGTGAGCACTATGGTGTATCCAGTGGTCAAGTCTGATCTTTGCTTTTTCTATAAATTCCAAGGCATTAAACCTCCTTAACATCTAATACCATATTAATAATATGACCTCAAGATTTCAGGTTCCTCCGGTTAATGAGTACGTAAATTACTAATAGATAAAACCTATTAAATAGGTAATGAATTTTGGCCCATGGGGTTCTCTTTGTGACGGCGAACTTGTTTATGTGCGCTGACTTCGCATAAGACAACACGAGGCGGGCGGGTAACCTTTTCCAGACTTGGCCGGACTCGAGAATTCTCTATTGCCTCACAAGTATTCCGCCCGCCTAGGTGGCACCTTACGTAATTATGGTGCTTCTATATATTTTCGCCGCTAAAAAGAGAGACCCATGGGTCAAAGATGGAAAAAGAGTTGTATATAATTAAATCTCCTACTCGTTAACCGGATTAACCAGATTTCATTCATAAGCGGCTGATTTCCCGATGCAAAGGTTCTTATTTATGAAAGATAATTCCCACATAGCCTACAAAACTACTGCTGGGATTTATATCATAACTTGTCCCGTATATCAATTCCTCACCCTGGCGCGCCCCCATCCTTTTCATGGCGGCGATGGCCGCGGCCACAGCCCCGGAACAGCACGCATTGGAGTTCATCAGTGCCTCGGATATTATGCTTTCAGTATCCATGGCAAGCATAAGATCGACCATTTTTCTATCGTTTTCATTCTTTACCCACTCGAGGGCTTGCTGTCCGGTGCCTTTGGGCGTATATCCGTAGTTATATCCGTAATGGGTGAGGTCTGTGGAGCCTAACACCAGCATCTTTTTCCCCATGTCTTCCGCGATCTCGGCGACCCGTTCCCCGATCTTTATGGATGCGGGAGCCGGGGGCACGCCGATAGGGAGGATCTTGACGTGGGGGAATACATATTTGATGAATGGCAACTGTAATTCCACGGTATTGTCCGGCTCATAATTGGAGGCAGTTTCCACGGTGAATCTGAACTCCGAGGTAAGCCTTTCCGCTATCTCGGCCGCAACCTCCAATTCTCCAAGAGGGGTGGACCATGAGCCTTCCTCCATGATGAAGTTGCCGCTGCCCGGGTGGAGGTGCCTGCCGAATATAACGCATATTTCAGGATCCTTTTCCTCTTTTAGACATTTGATGACATTAAAGGCTATACGCCCCGAAAAATACCATCCGGCATGGGGGACAATCCCTCCCAGCATCCCCTCTCCACCGGGCGGGCACGTAACAGACGCCTGTGATAGATCACTGATTGCCTCGCGACACGCAGGCTCGCTTGCCGGGTACCAGCTTCCCGCAAAATCAGATCTTCTCATATCCATAAGTCCCTCCTTATGCATTTCGTCAAAATCTTTTCGTGCTTGCCCCCTTAACCCTTTTTAGTATATACATCTTTGGGAAATATGTAATCAGGAAAAAACAGATTACCAAAAAAGAGGAGCTGGGCCAAGTTTATGTCTTTTCATATATCGGAATGGATAATAAGGATAGCTGTTCTTTTATTTGCAATAACTATCCATGAATATGCGCACGGCAGGACGGCCCTGTTGCTGGGGGACCCTACCGCTAAAAACGCGGGCAGGCTCACCTTTAATCCTATCAGCCATATTGATCCCATCGGGGCCATCTGCCTTTTTTTATTCCATTTCGGCTGGGCCAAGCCCGTTCCTGTGGATATCAGGTATTTTAGAAATGTGAGAAGAGATACCGTTCTTATGGCCCTTAGCGGTCCTGGTTCCAATATTGCCGCGGCCTTGGTTACGGGGATGTTCCTGAGATTACATTTCCCGGTTTCCCCGGCATACCAGACAATCATTGTATACATGCTTTTAATGAACATCGGCCTTGGACTCTTCAACCTCTTGCCGATCCCTCCCTTGGATGGTTCCCATGTCCTGGAAAACCTTTTGCCGCCTCCCGCTTCCAGGCAATTCAGGCGGATAGGACGGTACGCGCCCTTTCTGTTAATAATGGTATTGTTGATGGATAGTTTTTTGCATCTGAACATACTGGGCAGGATCCTGACTTACCCTATCTTTATGATGGCCTATCTGTTTGGAGGAGAGAATTTCTTCAGATTGATAGGACTGTTATAATTCAGGTTCATCCGGCAAATGAGTACACTTAATGATAAAACTATAGCAAGATTGGTGATGTTCGGCCCATGGGGCTCTCTTTGCAGCGGCGAAAAGGTTAGAAGCAAGATAATAGCATAAGGTGCCTGCCAGGCGGGCGGGTAGGTTCTGAGATGATAGCCGGACTTCCGGTTCTGGATATTATTCAAATAGCCCACCGCCCGCCTCCTCCGGCTTATTGCCCGGGCCTTGCACATAAACAAGTTCGCCTGTCGCAAAGAGAACCCCATGGGCCAAACCAAGTATTTATATAAAGTCCTTTCCGTGCTCATTAACCGGATGAACCATAATTCAAGGCTTTGATGTACTTTTGTGGAATCTGGGAGAGCACCATCCTGTTTATCAATAGACCGAAGCCAAGTATCACATAGCTGCTAACCTTTAAACTCGGGCTCTCTCTTCTCCAGAAATGCCCTCACCCCTTCATCCCTGTCAGGGCTTGAGGCGATCAGACCAAAGGCTTCGGATTCCATATAGCAGCCGCTTCTAAGATCCACATCATAACCCCTTTCAATGAGGTGTTTGATAGTCTTGAGCATGACCTTCCCCTTTTTTGCCATTAAACGGGCCGTTTTTATGGTCTCCTCCCATAGTCTATCCTGAGGAAAGACCTTATTGACAAGGCCCATTTCTAATGCCTCAGAGGCGCTGATCATCATGCCAGTCAGGCAGATCTCCTTGGCCCATGCCTTTCCCACCAGGCGGGAAAGCCTCTGGGTCCCTCCAAAGCCGGGTATAAGACCAAGGTTTATCTCAAGTTGCCCGAATTTGGCGTTCTCCGAGGCATAGATAAAATCGCACGCCATGGCAATCTCAGTACCGCCTCCCAGTGCAAACCCGTTGACACAGGCAATTACAGGTATGGGCAAGTTCCCCAAACGAAAGAGTAGTTCCTGCCCGTTCCTGGAAAATTCCTTCGCCTGCAGGGGCGATAGAGTCGCCATATAGTCGATATCAGCTCCCGCCACAAAGGCCTTGTCACCCTCTCCCGTCAGGATCATGACTTTGATGGAAGGGTCTTTGTCTATCCTGTCAATGGCGTCATTCATCTCATGAAAGACATCCGGATTAACTGTATTCAATGCCTTGGGTCTGTTGAACTTCAGGATAGCGATATTTCCCTGTACCTCGAATAGGATGTTATCATAGTCCATAATAGTCTGCTCCCTGGATATTGATATGAATCGGTTTATACCCTCTCCAGCACCATTGCCATACCCTGGCCCCCGCCAATGCAAAGGCAGGCGAGTCCCAGCTCATGGTCCTTCCTAAGCATCTCACCCATGAGGGTTACTACAATGCGTGCGCCTGTACATCCTATGGGGTGTCCTAAAGATATCCCGCTCCCATGGAGGTTTGTCTTTTCCAAGTCTAACTTCAGTTCCCTAATGCATGCAATAGCCTGGGAGGCAAAGGCCTCATTCAATTCGACGACATCGAAATCATCAATAGATAGATTTTCCTTATGCAGGATCTTCCTCACCGCCGGGATAGGACCAAGCCCCATATAGGCCGGGTCTATAGCCGCGGAGGCATAGGACCTGATCTTCATGAGGGGTTTAAGACCCATTTCCTTGGCCTTGTCGGCACTCATAAGGAGGAGGGCCGCAGCCGCATCATTAATACCGGAGGCATTCCCTGCCGTTACTGTTCCGTCCTTTTTGAAGGCCGGTGGGAGTTTGGCCATCTTCTCCACACTTGTTTCCATAGGCCTTTCATCAGTATCAAATAATAGGGGCTCTCCCTTTCTCTGGGGAACTAATACCGGCACTATCTCCTCCTTGAAAACGCCGTCTGCGATAGCTTGTCTCGCGCGCTTATGGCTCAATGCACCGATCTCATCCTGCTCTTTTCTGGAAATCTTGTACCGCTCGGCAATATTCTCTGCTGTAATGCCCATGTGATAGCCGTAGAATATCTCAAAAAGACCGTCCATGATCATAAGGTCCACCAGTTCGGTGTTATTCATACGGGCCCCCCATCGAGCAAGAGGAATCCCGTAAGGGATGAGGCTCATATTCTCCATTCCGCCTGCCAGCACAATATCCGCTTCTCCGGCACGGATGGTCATCGCGCCAAGGGCAAGGGCCTTCATACCCGAGGCGCAGATCTTGTTTACAGTGATTGCGGGGACCTCCTTGGGGATACCGGCCCTGATCGTGGCCTGTCTTGCCACATTTTGACCCTGGCCAGCGCCCACCACATTTCCCATAATCACTTCATTAACCTCCACCGGCTGGAGAGAATCATCATAATCATAGCCTTCTTTTTCCAGTTCGATCATTCCCCTACCTTTCAATGCATCAGGTTCAAATCGGGTAATGTCTTCAGTGACCACCGGCTTAAGATTTACCCTTTTAAGCGTCTCTTTCAATACAAGGGTTCCAAGTTGAACAACAGGGGTTGTCTTTAGAGATGCCCCGAAGGTGCCTACAGGGGTTCTTGCTCCTGATACTATTACCACATCTTTCATAATCTTATCTCCTTATAATATTAGTTTGAAGTTCAGGGCGCCGCTCCTGTTTATAGGGAGGAACCTGAAAGACATTGAATATATATAGATGTGACTTTTCAAGTCAAGCTAAATTGAAAAAGCGAATAATTTCACAATTTTCTTGACATATCTTGGGACTGATCGTTAATTTTATTGTATAATATCCATCTATATTGACCTGTTAATTTTTTAGTTTCATCCGGTTAATGAGTACGTAAAGAGGTAAAAGATTAGATCTTATTATAAGTACCTTAATGGCCCATGGGGCTCTCTTTTAAGGGGCGAAAATATTAACAGCATGCTAACTAGTTAAGGTGCCACCCAGGCGGGCGGAAGACTTATGAATAAGGGTCCACGAATCCTTGAGTCCTAATACATGTCGTCTTGAAAAGAACCGCCGTTACCGGATGAACCAGATTTTAGGACCAGATCCAAATTTATTTGATGGATGAGAAGGATTCAAGGCCCTTCGACGGTGCTCAGGGCCGTGAGCGTGTCGAACGGGTTCCAGGGCTCAAGGGGTCGAGTGAAATAATTAGGGGGAAAAACTATATTCCACATACAATGTTGAAAGAGATAAAAGAATGAATCCACTTGCAGAGGAATTAAACGAGATAATCATCAAGGCCAACCCTCACATCCATGATATGCTCTCTGAGGTAGGCAAAAGACTCTTTTTCCCGAAAGGGATTCTCTCCCAGAGCGCCGAGGCCAAGGAAAAGGCGCATAAATTTGATGCTACCATCGGTATGGCCAGGGAAAAAGACAGGACCATGTATTTGCCTTCTGTTATGGATATACTGGCCGGCCTTGAACCTGAGGAATCGCTAACCTATGCCCCATCTTATGGGATTATGCCTCTCAGGAAGGCATGGAAAGAATACATGATTGAAAAAAATCCTTCCCTCAGGGGTATGGATATAAGCCTGCCTGTTGTTACAAACGCTATCACCCATGGTCTTTCTGTGATTTCCGATATTTGGGTTGATCCAGGCGACCATGTTATCCTGCCCGAGCAGATGTGGGGAAACTACCGGATGATATTTGAAGTGCGAAGCTCCGCCGAGATAGTCCAGCACCCCCTGTTAGACGGTAAGGGGAGATTTGACCTTAAAGGATTTGAGCAATGCCTGGTTGCAGAGGCAAAAACGAGAGATAAGATTATTGTTATTTTGAATTTTCCCAATAATCCAACCGGGTACACTGTTAGCCCCTCGGAAGGAGCGGGTATAGCGGATATTCTCAGTGGCGTAGCTGAAAATGGTACCAACGTCATTGCCGTTATGGATGATGCCTATTTCGGACTGTTCTACGAAGATGACCTAATGAAAGAATCCATTTTTTCCAGTTTGATCAACAGAAATCCCAGACTTTTGGCTGTTAAACTGGACGGCGCCACCAAAGAGACCTATGTGTGGGGTCTCAGGGTCGGGTTTATTACCTATGGGGCCCATATCAAGGGGGATCCCGGCCCATTTTACGATGCCCTGGAGAGAAAGACCGCTGGCGATGTCAGAGGCTCTATCTCCAACGCCTCCCACCTGAGCCAGACAATAATCCTGAAGGCCCTTAAGTCGGATAATTTCCTATCAGAGAAGCAGGACAAGTTCAGGATTATGAAGGAACGCGCAATAGAAGTAAAAGAGGTGCTGGCAGATTCCAGGTACGATAGGGCATGGGAGGCCTACCCCTTCAACTCGGGTTATTTCATGTGTCTTGGATTAAAAAGCGTGGAAGCGGAACCGTTAAGAGTCCATCTCCTCGAGAGATACGGTGTCGGTGTCATCTCGATAGGTACGAAGGATATCCGCATAGCTTTTTCATGCATTGAGAAGGAAGATATGCGTGAGCTTTTTGATATAATATATCAGGGGATAAAGGATCTGGAGTCAACCGCTCATATTTGACTGGGATTGAACATGTTGGAGAGATCAAAAGAGCTTTTCGAGTCTGTCAGAAAAGAGAGTTGGGCAAAATCAATGTCGGGGAACGATGACTTTTGGTCAAAGCTGGCGGAATGGGCCCATACCATTTTTCTTCCCGAATTGATGAGCCAGTATTCCCGTAAGATAGATGATATTATCCATATCGACCCTGATCTTTCGGAACAGGGCATCCTGGAACTGGTAGGCATGTATATGGTAAAGGCGATTGGTGCCCGCTATGCCTCTGTCAGGATATATGACCCGGATACGGAACAGATGCTTTCCTTCGTGTCATATCCTTCAGGTGAAGATGACAGAGAAACCTATATCTCTTCGGAGAAAAGCATAGCAGGGGAGGTTGTTAGATCCGGCAATGTCTTTCTTGTTCCCAGTATAATTGAAGAAAGCCGATATTATGACAAGTCGGTAATTGCTAGAAAGGGCGTCAATTCCATGATGGCCATTCCTTTTGAAATTCCCTGCTTCTTCCCCCATGAAAGAAATACGGGGGGTGTTATCCAGCTCTACTTTCCCGAAGATAAACGCAACTTCACTCCTATGGAAGTTCAGATAGCCGAGCTTATGTCACGCAGGTTTACCTTTGTTATCGCTCGCAAGAAGATTCTCTCCTTGCACAGGGTTAATGAGAAGAAGGAAGTGATCCTCCGTCAGATATTTCATGAACCGGGCGCATGGGAGGGGGTCAAGATGAAAGATATCTTCAACCGACTGATTCCAGAGCTGGCCGATATTGTCAGCCTCCAGAGCTGCGCCCTATTCTCTGTTACGGAAGATTTTCAAAATGTAATTCTGGAAGCAGGATATCCTGACTCCGCCTCCCACCACGGCATTGGTAAGGTATTTCCAATAAATAGTGAGCCTGCCTTTGAACTGGTTCTGGGTCTCCGGAAGTATACTGATAATACCCCTCACGAACTTGTTACATCGTCCTATGTGCTTGTTATAAACCCTGGAGAGAGCAGGATAATATCCGAAAAGATCAAGCGGTTTGCGGCTAAACGCAATATTAATTCCATGCTATATGTACCATTGAACATAGGGGAAGAGATCAGCCACTTTATGACATTTGACGCTGTGGACCAGAGGAAAGGTTACGAGCCGGAAGAGATAGAGATATTGCTGTTTCTTGGTCGAGAACTTATCAAGGCACAGAGAATGGAAAGACTTGATGATATTCTGCACGACCTCAAAAACCCGGCAATAGCCACAGCCGGTTTCGCACGAAGGATTCAGCAGATCCTTGAAAAGGAAGGTATGTTAACACCTGATTCAAGGATAAAAAAGTATTTGAATATCCTTGTGGAGGAGACCAGCCGCATGCAGGAAATGGCCCTCAGCCTATCTCATGTTGGGAAGGAACAGACGGTGAACCTGACGGAGGTTTTACGGAGGAGGTTTGAAATAAACAAGGAGGCCATTAAAGAACAGCTCAAACAGGATGTTATTCTGGAGGAAGGCCCTTTTGAGGATCCCCTCTATATTAAATGCTACCCACTCTATATTGAACGGATAATGGATAATATCCTCAACAATGCTACAAACGCCATACCTTTTAGTGGAGGCACGCTTTCCGTGCGGTCCTTTCAGGAGGATGAGTCAGCATGCGTTGAGATCACCAATACAGGGCATATCCTCGATGAAGAGCGCAGGAGACTCCTTGAAGGTGAAGTAGAGGGAAGGGGCTTCTATATTACCCAGAGACTTGTCCGCTTGCTCGGGGGAAATATAGATATTAGGGCAGGCAAGGATACGACAACCGTATCATTGCATATACCTATACACAGGGCTGAGAAAGGCCCAAGGGACGGATAACGCTGAGTTCACTAGATGCACAGAAAGGGGGACGAGGCTAAGAAAATAATTAATTCATTGTGTAAATTTGATAGCCCTTTCGTTCGCTATGTGCTCCCCGCTTCTTGCTGCGAACACTACCCCTGGGTTGCTCATTCCAAGACGCCATGCTCTCTCCAGCATACTATAGGAGAGATCTCTTGCGGCCAATAGCACAATAAATCCCGGTCCTCCGCTTTAGCCTATTTCCGGCTTTTTATTTAGCCCCGTCCCCTTTTCCATAATGTCGCTTTGCTCTAGCCATAGAAGCTCTCTAATAACGCCGTTTTTGCCTTCAAAAAACTCAATATAGGCCTATTAAATAGGGCAAAAATGGTAATTATTCGATTCATATCAATTAGTTGTCGTGGCCCGACCCCATTTCCACATTTCCATTTCCCGGCAGGTCGGCGGGATTACTCACAACCGACTTTGCCTTGACCAGCCGAACCGCCGGATACGTGACCCGTATGTCCGGTGGTGTGGGAGGGGCGCTCAGCGATGGGCGTCCCTATCCCGATCAGGGACTTTGCCTGTGACATTACTTTAACGGCGTTGGTGGATATAATTAATTGATATTACATCTGTTATTAATGATTGAAAATTTATTCATTTAGGTTAATATTATATGGTTGACATGACCAACATGATAACCCACAATAAGATCATGATAAGTTTAAACATAAATAAAATAAAAACCCATTTCTCGAGCTTCCTTACAAAAGTAAGCAATGGAGAAACAGTGATAGTGTGTAAACGGAATGTGCCTATTGCTGAAATAAAACCTATTGCGACACTCCCAAATAAAAAACGTCCAATTGGTCTAGCTGGAAAAGAATATCCAAACTTTAAAATTAGCGACGCTTTTTTTGAACCTCTCCCGGACGATATTGTTGCTGCTTTTAATGGCGAAGACTCATGAAACTCTTACTCGACACATGCACTTTTCTCTGGTTGACTGTGGGTAGTGAGGAGTTGTCACCTAACGCAATTGACGTTTTTACCGACCCAAAAAATGAAGTCTATCTAAGTTGTGTCTCTGCTTGGGAAATCAATGTTAAATATCGTTTGGGCAAGTTATCTCTTCCGCTTTCACCTGATAAATTTATTCCCAAAGAACGAAAAAGGCACATGGTCACCCGGTTAGATTTATCGGAACAAGATACTTTTCACCTACTTAAGCTGCCTACTCCCCACAAAGATCCTTTTGATCGTATGCTTGTATGTCAGGCTATCGAACATTCTCTAACAATTCTTTCCCCTGACCCACTTGTTACACAATACCCAATTCGTTCTCTCTGGTAGCCTTTTAAATAATCTGCGATTTTTTGGATTCCTCCCGCCGAACAAGTGATTCTACAGTTCCAGAGATCATGTCTATTTGACATGATCATCGGAAAGATTAAAAAATGATTGTTATAAACCTTAAGTTTGATTACATTGTTTTTGGTGTTTACCTCAATTATCTTCCCTATTTTTTGTCAAACAGCATACACCCATTTAAATTGACTTACAATTATATATAATCTATTGGCAGATTTATTTGAATGCCGATAGTGGGTCAATAAGAAGTAACTTGCGAGCTTGCCTATGTCATTTTGGTATGACCTAGCCTTGACCAGCATTGAAAAAGCTGTAACACTATGGACTGCGCGTCGATTGTTGTCTGTCGTAAATTGTTAAATAAACTAGATGATGGATTTGGGGAGGTTATTCAAAGTGACCCTTTTGTATTTGATATCAGGAAGAGCGTGCTAACAGGTAAGGATGTCATGAGTTCCATAGTCGCTATAGTGGGAAGACCCAATGTGGGTAAATCGACTCTTTTTAACCGTCTGACAAGGTCAAGGAATTCCCTTGTAGATGACCTTTCAGGAGTTACGAGGGACCGTATTTACGCATCCGCACGTTGGGATGATACCCCTTTCACAATTATTGACACAGGCGGTTTTGATGATTCGGACAGGGAGGGATTAGTTTATCAGGTTAAGGAGCAGGTGATAAGGGCTGTTGAGGAGGCGGATCGAGTAATATTTATGATGGATGGCCGGAGCGGCCTAATGCCGGGAGATGAGAAGATCGCCGATATGTTGCGACGCTCGGGGAAAAAGGTTTTTATGGTGATAAATAAGGTCGACGGCCCTGAACAAGACCACCTGATCCATGATTTTTACCGGTTGGGTGTTGATAAGATATATCCTATTTCATCCGCCCATGGATACGGATTAAAGGTGCTTATGGATGACATTATAGCGGAGATGCCCGAACGTGAGCCCCAGCAGGAAGATAAGGGCGAGATAAGGGTGGCGGTCCTGGGAAGGCCGAATGCCGGTAAGTCATCTCTGATTAATCGTATCCTGGGATTTGATCGAGTCCTGGTAAATGAACTCCCCGGTACCACACGTGATACAGTTGATGTCCTCTATAAATGGAAAAGAAAGGAGTATCTGTTAATAGACACGGCAGGAATAAGGAGGAAGGGCAGGGTCAAGGAGAAGATTCAAAAATTCTCTATGATCAAGTCTCTTAAAAGCCTCGAACGTTGCCACGTCGCGATCGTTTTACTTGATGCCTTTGCCGGAATTGCGGAACAGGACGCGCGTATCTGCGGTTATGCTATTGATAAAGGGCGTGGCCTTGTCCTGGCTGTTAACAAGTGGGACCTTATTAAAAAGGATCGTGCTAGCAAAATGGCATTGGATTTAGCTATTGACAGGCAGTTACCTTTTACCTCCTTTGCGCCCAGGATAAACGTTTCAGCACTGAGCGGAGAGAATGTGAAGAGGCTTTTTGGTAAAATAGACCTGGTTTTCGGAGAATTCTCCAAGAGGGTGGGTACAGCAGAGGTCAATAAAGCCATGGAAAAAATGGTTATAAAAACACCTCCCCCCAGGAGAGGAAGAACAATCCTTAAGTTTTTGTATGCTACTCAGACCGGAACAAGGCCCCCCACGTTTGTGGTCTTTGTGAATAGACCGAAAATGGTCCACTTCTCTTATAGACGTTTTATGATAAACCAGTTTAGGGAGAGTTTTGGGCTGAATCATACTCCCATAAGATTGGTTTTCAGAGAAAAGAAGAGAGGCTTGGAATGATGGAATATTGGGTTTCCATATCATGAAAAGGTATCGTGATTATAATACCTATCTTAGAGAAATTTTCGGGGAGCGGGTTCAAAAGATCTCTCTGGATGCAGGACTTGGGTGTCCGAACAGGGATGGAACCATATCCAGGACAGGCTGCATATTCTGTGATTCCAGAGGTTCAGGCAATGGGGCTATGATCAATAGGCACCTCTCGATAGATGATCAGATCACGGAAGGCCAGAGATTTGCTGAGAAAAGATACAAGGCCAGAAAGTTTATCGCATATTTCCAATCATTCACCAATACCTATGGGCCTTTGCCTTTACTCAGGGATCTTTATACCCGCGCAATAAATCACCGAGGGGTGGTAGGGCTTTCCATCGGCACAAGACCGGATTGTGTTGACGAAGATATCTTGGGGCTAATCGGTTCATTTACACAGGATTATCTTGTATGGATAGAATTCGGATTGCAATCAGCCCATGATGTTACCCTTTCCAGGATAAACAGGGGCCATAATGTCGCATGCTTTGAAAAAAGTGTGATTATGGCAAGTGATCACGGACTGAATGTATGCGCCCATGTTATTATAGGTCTCCCCGGAGAAGACCGGGAGATGGTTATGGATACGGCCCGTTTTATCTCCCGGCTTCCCATAGGGGGAGTAAAGATACATTCTCTGTACGTGACCAGGGGGACCCCTCTTGCTGCCCTGCACAAAAAGGGGGAGCACAGATGCCTCACCAGAAACGAATATGTGGAAAGGCTTGTTGATTTTCTTGAACTTTTACCACCGCAAATAGTTATACAAAGGCTGACCGGTGATCCCATCCGTGAGGAACTGATAGCGCCCCAATGGACCCTGGAAAAGATGGAGAACATCGCGTTTATAAACAGGAGGCTGGAAGAAAGGGACACGTGGCAAGGAAAGAAGTATGCGGCATCTATTGCTGTAAAATAGGGTGTAGGGGGCTTAGCATCTATATGGCTTCGTCAAAAAGAGGCGCTGTGCGTGTGGGGTTATCTCTTGGCACAGGACCTGATTGCCTGGAATATTTTAGGAACATATTCGCCGAACACAAGTTGAGGAAAGAAGAAGTCATTAACCGGCCGCTTATGGAAGCAGTTAAAAAGGCGTTAAAAGGGGACTTTACTCGCCCGGAATCTATCAGGATGGATATTGATTTAACCAGCTTTCAACGAATGGTCCTGGAGAAGGTCGCTTCTCTTATACCTTATGGAGATACCAGGACTTATGGAGAAGTAGCTCAGGCAGCGGGGAAGCCGGGGGCAGCAAGGGCTGTGGGTCAGGCCCTGAAAAGGAATCCGCTCCCGCTGATATTTCCATGCCACAGGGTAATCGCTGCCTCCGGACTGGGCGGGTTCAGCCAAGGCATAGGTTTAAAAAGGTACCTTATAGAGAGAGAAAGGCAGTAAAGAGGGTGAATCGGGGTCTTTGTAGAAAAGGAGGATTTAAGATTGCCAGGTGACAATGAGAGAGAGGGTAGTATTATAAAGGATCTGGTCAAAAGAACCAGGAGTTGTCGAAGGTTTCAGGAAGAGCCGGTGAGCGAGGGGGTGTTGAGAAGCCTGATTGATCTGGCCAGGCTTTCTGCTTCCGCGGCCAATCTACAGCCGTTAAAGTATATCATTTCCTGTAAAAGGCATACGAATGATATTATCTTTCCCCAATTGATGTGGGCCGGGTATTTGGAGGAATGGGAGGGGCCCCTGGAGGAGGAGAGACCCTCCGCATACATTATTGTTCTGGGAGACAGGCAGATTTCGGAATCCTTTGGCTGTGATCACGGCATTGCAAGCCAGAATATCCTTCTAGGGGCGACCAGTATGGGACTGGGGTGCTGTATAATCGGTTCCGTTAACAGGGAGGGACTTGCAGAGTCCATGAAGATCCCGGACCGTTTCGAGATTCTTCATGTGATCGCACTGGGGAAACCCGGCGAAAAGGTAGTGATTGAGGAGATGAATCAGGACGGGGATATCAGGTATTGGCGTGACGGATCAGGGATACATCATGTGCCGAAGAGGGCCCTGGATGATATTATGGTGAGATGTGGCAATATTTGAATATCGACAAAAATGATATAGGTATCCCTAATATCCGGTCACGGCGGTTCTTTTCAAGACGACAAGCCCGCAGCGCAGCCGCCTTTGCTAACAAGCTACGGCAGGCCAGGGGGCGCATGGCGCAAGGCGCATGGGGTAAAACAGGAAAGAGGAGAGAGGAAATAGAGGATAGGATTCAAGGGTTCGAGGGTTCGAGTGAAGATCTTAAGAACAAAATAATCAACCCTTGACCCCTTGAACCCTAGAACCCGTTCGACACGCTGTTCGACAGTGCTCACGGCCCTGAGCACCGTCGAAGGGCCTTGGACCCTCGTTTACTTCTTTACATACGTATTAAGCGGATGAACTATGTTTATTGAGGTTATAATCCATGGCAATTTGTAAAGGGAGACACTTCAGGGTGTTGCTCCTATTTCTGGTTTTCCTTATACTAACCTACTGGGACTTATTACTGTCTTTTGAACCTGAAGGGAAGGAACCACCTGTTATTTCACCTCCCGCGACCGCATCGGAAGACAAGAAGCGTCCATTTGATCCGGAGTCGGAATTAAAAAAACTAGATATGCTGATCCAGGTAGGACAAGGAAGCGCAGACCTTTTTTATGACCGCGGATGGGTGTACGCCTATATGGGTGAGATGGAAAAGGCAAAGGAAGAATACACCTGCGCTATCGAGATTGATAAGGAATATATTGACGCCTATTATAACCGGGGCCTTTTATATATGAGGCAAAAGGAGTATGAAAGGGGCATAGAAGATTTTTCTCAGGCCATAGCACTTAATCCCGAAATGGTGGATGCCTATTGTAATCGGGGCAATGCATATCTGCATATAGGGGAAATAGCTCAGGCCCTTGAGGACTATAATGCGGCTTTAAGGCTGGACCCTCAGGATCCCCAACTCTACTATAACAGGGCTATTATATATCTGGCTATGGGTGATAAGGGTAAAGCGATGGAGGATTTTGAAAAGGCGGCGGGGTTAGGCAACGAGATGGCCAGGGATTATCTCGAACAGGCATCCTGAGACAGGCCGTAAGGGGATTATGATCTGGATTGTTCTTCTCTTCCAGGAGGAGCGGGCTTCTTTTTTTCTATTTCCTCCACAGCCTGTTTGATTTTCTGCTGAAGCGCGGAGTCGTCACCAGCCAATTCCTTGGCCTTTCGGAAATGAAACCTGCTCTCTTCTATCTGGTTTAACCTCTTATAATATATCCCAAAATTATAGTGGGCTAAACCCAGCTTTCCCTCCTTACCGTAGGTCATACCCAGATTGTAAAATACCTCGTCTTTTACAGGCGGCATAGCGGCCAGTCTTTCATAGATCTCGGCAGCCCTGGGATATTGCTCGAGATTCTGATAGGAATTAGCCAGCAAAAAGAGGCATTTCTTATCGGTCTCATGATTTAATGTCAGCGCCTTTTCAAGGACCTTAATGGCTTCCCTGTCCTGTCTTTTTAATTGATAGGTCTCGCTCAGGTATCTTAGAGCGGGCAATGGATCCGGCAAACCGTCCACGGCCAGCAGGAAATGATGTATCGCCCTGTCGTATTCTGTCCGCCTTTTAAGGACAAGCGCAAGTCCCAGATGGGCTGATGGCGAATCAGGGTCTTTGTCAAGCTCAGTCCTAAATAACCGCTCCGCTTCATTTGCGTAAAGGTATTTACCCCTTAGGATAGTCTTGAACAGGGGGAAAAGCCTCCTCAAAGGTTCGGTCGCTTCTTTGTGTTCCGATACAGGGGGATAGGATCCCAGCAAGGCTTCTATGTTGGACATCCTCTCCGGTCCGAGGGGATGTGTGAGAAGGTAAGGGGGGACTTCATTGATCCCCCATTGATCCTGCTGGAGTTTTGTTAGGACGCTTATCATGGCCGAAGGATCGAAACCGGCCTTGCTGGCGTATCTGAAACCCATTTGATCGGCCTGGCGCTCGTCCTCGCGGCTGTAACTGAGCATTTTCTGTTGTCCAGCCGCCATGCTGCCAATGATAATGGCGTCGGCGGCCTCACCGCCTATCATGGCTCCCGCCAGCAGCCCGGCCATGGTCGCCAGCCCCACCATCTTGGCTTTTTTGATACGATCGGAAATATGCCTCAAGGAGACGTGAGCGATTTCATGACACATCACACCGGCCAATTCGTCGATATTCTCCATTAATTCTATGAGGCCTGTATATATGAAGATATGTCCTCCCGGGGTGGCGAAGGCGTTGATCTGGTTATCATCTATGACATAAAAGTTGAAATTGAAGGGTTTTGTCTCAAGGGAGTTGACAAGATAATTGCCCAGGTCATTGATATACTCCTCGATAAAGGCATCATCCACCAGTTCGACCTGTTGCTTTAACTCAACAAGGTATTCGCGGCCCAGCTCTTTCTCTTCCTCAATCGACATGCCCATGACATTGGCCGGTTTCGCGTTCACCCATAGAAAGACAGAGGTAAATATGGTCGTAAGGATAATGATATTTATATGTTGCCTATGATCTCTCTTTTCTTTCTTCATTTAGCGCCGTCCTGGGGGCCTCACTCCAGAGCCCTTCAAGGTCATAGAACTCCCTTACAGGCTGATAGAATATATGTATCACCAGATCGCCATAATCCATCAATATCCAGTGACCTTCCCTTTCTCCTTCAATCCCGAAGGCCTTAATCCCTTTATCGCGCATCTTCCTGCTCAAGTGCCGACCTATTGCCTGAACCTGTCGGCTGGAATTCCCTCCAGCGATAAGGAAGTAATCGGCAATGGAAGTTAATTCAGCAACTTCGATCAATACAGGATCTACGGCCTTCCTTTCCATGATAATCTTTGTTGCCAGGAGAGCCTTATCGAGAGAGTTCATGTGTGCGGTACAGTCCCTGTTCGAATATATAAGCCCTTACAGGTTCAGGAAGGAGAAACCGGATGGACTTACCGGCGGCCAGCATCTCCCGTATTCTGGTGGAGGATATATCCATTAAAGTTACCTCTTTGTAGATTATAGTATTTCCCGACGGAAGGGCAAAGACATTACTGCCGTTTACCTTTTCAAAACCAAGCCCCAGTGAAAAAATAAAAGGCGCCAGCTTATCCAGGGAAATACCCGGTCTATTCAAAACCGCAAAATTTGCGTTATAAAAGAGATCTTTGTATTCTTTCCAGGTATTGATCTCCAGAAAGGCGTCCATGCCTATAATAAAAAAGATTTCCACATTATTCTTAAAAAGCTGGTGGATCTCCCTGAGGGTCTCTATTGAATATGAGGGCCCTTTTCGGCGGCCTTCTAGATCAAGGACATCAAGAAGTGAAGAATCCTTTACCCCTATCCGGGCCATGGTAAGTCGATCATGGAAGGGGGTAACGTTCTTTCTGAACTTATGGGGTGGAGATGCCCCCGGGATAAGAAAAACCTTATCCAGCTCCAGATTCTCCCCTATCTCTTCCCCTATACGTAGATGGCCGAAATGGATAGGATCAAATGTGCCTCCCAGGATGCCCAACCTCAAAGATCTTTTCTCCTTTTTTAAGTCCTGACTTGTCCGTTGCCATAAACAATAAATTTTGTGGTGGTAAGTTCTTCCAGCCCCATAGGACCGAAGGCATGAAGCTTTGATGTGTTAATGCCTATTTCTGCCCCTAGTCCCAGCTGATTTCCATCATTGAATCTGGTTGACGCGTTTACCAGAACCACTGATGAATCAACCTCTCCCAAGAATCTCATGGCGTGTTCATAGTCATTTGTGATAATGGCCTCCGTATGGTTCGATCCATATCTGTCAATATGGTCAAGGGCCTCATCCATACCGGAGACTATCTTTACCGCCAGGATGAGATCAAGAAACTCCATGCCCCAATCGGCATCTTGTGCAGGAACGGCTGAAGGGACAAGGGAAAGGGTCTGTGGACATCCCCTGATCTCCACCCCGGCTTCCATTAACCTTCCTGCTATACTAGGAAGAAATTCTGCCGCGACCTCTTTGTGAATAAGCATGGTCTCCATTGCATTGCATACTCCCGGCCGTTGTACCTTGGCGTTAAAGCATATGTCAGATGCTGTGCCATGGTCCGCCGATTTATCAACATAGATGTGACATACACCTTTGTAATGCTTTAACACGGGAATACGCGAATGCTCGGTAACAAAACGGATAAGACCTTCCCCTCCCCTCGGGATGATTATGTCCACGTAGTCTTCGAGACCAAGAAGAATGCGTACCGCCTCCCGATCGGTAGTTGGAATGACCTGCACGGCCTTTTGAGGGAGACCCGTTTCATCCAGAGACTCTTTCAATATTTCCTCGAGAATAAGATTGGATTTGATCGCCTCCGAGCCCCCTTTGAGTATCACGGTATTCCCTGATTTAAGGCAAAGACCTGCCGCGTCTACTGTTACGTTGGGTCTGGATTCATAGATAAAGCCGATAACCCCTAAGGGGATACGCATACGGCCTACGGACAGGCCATTGGGTCTTTTCCATATCCTGGTTACCGTACCGACGGGGTCGGGCAGGGCCGCGATTTCCCTGAGTCCTTCGGCCATAGAATGGATAGTTTCATCATCCAGTGTCAAACGGTCGATCATGGCCGACGTCAGCCCTCTTTCCTCGGCAAGGTCCAGGTCCTTTCTGTTCTCCTTCATAATATGTTCTTTTCTCTGAAGCAGCCTGTCCGCCATGAGACTCAGGGCGGCGTCTTTGGTTCCTCTTTCCACTTTTCTTAATTGCCTGGCGGCTGCCTTAGCGGCCCTTGCCATCTCTTCAATCATCGTCTCCACTGACATGCATATCTCCATCCTTTAGTTCATCAGTTATAACTAGATTATCACGATGAATAACTTCATCATTATATTTGAAACCCAGCCTTGATTCAATATCACTGCTTTTAAGGCCCATTATCTTTTTGATATCGCCGGAATCATAGTTCGCCATGCCAATACCGATTTCCCTTTCCTTTTCGTCCAGCAACACAACCGAATCTCCCAATCCGAAGCTTCCTCTAACCTCCCTGATACCCGAAGGCAGCAGGCTTTTGCCGTTGTTTTTCAGGGCGTCCGACGCACCCCGGTCAATGATCAAGCTGCCTCTGGGAAATCTTGTAAAGGCTATCCAGTGCTTTCGGCCGCATAGGGTTTTGTCCCGGGGAACAAAGAGTGTTCCAACTTCCTCTCCGTCGAATATCCTGCGTAGAACTCCTCGTCTGCGGCCGTTGGCGATTATTACGGGTACACCCGCAAGATTGGCTTTCCTGGCGGCCTTGACTTTGCTGGCCATACCGCCGGTACCCAGAAAACTCGGTATGGAGTCCGCAAATCGAATCACTTGCTTGTCCATTTTGTCCACGACCCGAATAATGCGGGCATCTTTGTATTTTCTGGGGTCCTTATCAAAAAGACCGTCGATATCCGTCAAGTTGATAAGTACATGTGACTTGGTCATGTTGGTGACCATGGCACTCAGATTATCATTATCGCCGAATTTGATCTCATCTACCACCACCGTGTCATTTTCGTTTATTACGGGGATGATCCCCCATGACAGCAGTGTAAAGATCGTGTTCTTGGCGTTCAGGTAACGTCGTCTGTTGTTTAGATCGTCTCTCGTAATCAGGATCTGCGCTACCATTTGCCCGTGACGGCCAAAGGCCTTCTCATAGGCCATCATAAGGCTGCTCTGTCCGACCGCGGCCGTTGCCTGTTGTTCTGATATTGATTGCGGTTTCTTGGAAAGGCCCACCTTTTTTGTCCCTGACGCGATTGCTCCCGAGGATACCAGAATAACCTCTATCCCCCTTTCCTTCAGACCGCATATCTCTTTGGTAAGGTTATTTAAGACTCTTCTATCGAGTCCGTCTTTCCCGGTTAAAACACCACTCCCGGCCTTTACCACGGCCCTTTTGACTGGTTTAAGCAGTTCTTTTCTCATTGCTGTCATTGTATCTTTCATGGTGTCTGTTTTTGGATAATTTATTTGAAAGCACCTGTTTCAGATCATCAAGACCATCACCTGTTAATGCGGAGATAGGCAATGATTCCAGCCCAATACGGCTTAGTTCCAGTTTCATTTTCTGGATATTTGCATGACCGATTGGAACCAGATCCGTCTTGTTGATGAGAACCATCTGGTCCTTCCCGGCCAGTGAAGGACTGTATTTCACCAGCTCATCCTGAAGGACGTGAAAATCCGAAAGCGGATTATCGGCCGGTGCTTGTGCTATATCTATCACATAAAGGAGGAACCGTGCCCTTTCAACGTGCTTTAAGAAACGATGACCAAGACCGCGGCCCTCGCTCGCCCCTTCTATTAATCCCGGTATGTCGACCAGTGTAAGGCTTGTTTGATCTTCAAACTCGATTACTGCCAGGTTGGGGTCAACTGTTGTAAAGGGGTAACTGTCGATCCTGGGGTGGGCCAGGGTGAGTCGTGATAAGATTGTTGATTTGCCGGCATTAGGCAGACCGATAAGCCCTATATCCGCTATGTGTTTGAGCGAGAACCGCAAAAGTCTCTTTTGACCAGAAAGTCCCGGTTGGGCGAATCTCGGAGACCTGTTGGTTGAAGTGGCAAAGTGGGCGTTACCCTTTCCCCCTTTTCCACCGGGAAGGATAAGGATCTCCTCTTTATCCCGGATTAGATCGGCGATCATATCGCCTGTTTCCTGGTCATAAACGATTGTGCCTAAAGGGACCTTTATAATGGTGTCAGACCCGTCTTTACCTTTTTGATTCTTGCCTTTTCCCGGACTGCCGTTCCGGGATTTGAAACACCTTTTTGAACTGAAGTCATATAACGTATGGAGTCTTTTGGAAGCCTCTATAATTACATTCCCTCCATTTCCTCCGTCACCGCCGTCAGGCCCACCCCTGGGAATAAATCTTTCACTTCGAAAACTGACACAACCTCTTCCCCCATCCCCCGAGATAGCGGTAATTACGGCTTCGTCCAAGAATCTCATTCTATCCTCAGGTGATGGAAGGTTTCCGGTTATATTGAGTGTTCGTATACGCTTACCTTTTTTCGATTCTTATTAAACCGTTCAAAGGTGACTCTCCCGTCAATCTTGGAGAAAATTGTATAGTCCTTTCCCAGTCCCACATTCTCACCCGGGTGTATTTTGGTTCCCTTTTGTCTGACTATTATACTTCCAGCACGCACTCTTTGACCGGCATACCGTTTTACTCCGTATCTTTGGCCCGCGCTGTCTCTTCCGTTTCTAGAACTGCCTCCTGCTTTCTTATGTGCCATGGTAAATATTCCTCAGTTTCTAAAGGGCTTAATTAAAATATATTTTCAGTATGTCTTATTTACGCCCTGATTTCCTCAACCTTTGTTAAGGTAAAATGCTGACGAGGCCCCTGCTTTTTTCTGTAATTCTTCCTTTTCTTGTATTTAAAAACGATAATCTTTCTGTCTTTTCCGTGGCTGGCGATACGTCCGGTAACCATGCCGTCCTCAAGATATGGATTACCTAGCTTTACATTTTTGCCGTCCGAGGTCAGAAGGACCTTATCAAAAGAGACAGGATCACCGATATTTCCTGATAGTTTTTCTGTTTTTACAACTTCTCCGGGCGACACGCGATATTGTTTGCCCCCGGTTTCGATTACCGCATACATAAAGCATTACCCCCACGTCAATATATCACTGCTTTCAAAAATAGTCGAAAAATAAATCCTTGGGCCCGTCCGCCCTCCTGGCTTCAGGGCCAAAACACGCTGTCGCCGGAAATCCCGTTACCTTGCCTCCGATGCAATTGCGGTTTTAAACAACCTTTACAAGATATAATAAAATACAATATATACAAAGTCAAACCAATCCAGCAATAGAAATGCCCCCGGCGCGACTCGAACGCACGGCACCCAGATTAGGAATCTGGTGCTCTATCCACCTGAGCTACGGGGGCATAGCATGAAAATCAATAGGTTAGCCGTTGGCTATTATTGGCAGGATCTGATTTGTGACCATTTTGTGATTTATCAATTTTGACATAAGGTGTCAATCCGTTTAAAAGACCTACAGCCTTTTTCTTGTGCTCTTGGCTTAAGTGTGCATATCTCAATGTCATAGTCATTGTCTTGTGGCCTAAAAGCTCTTGGACTTCTTTAAGGCTTGCACCTCTCATAACCAGATGGCTTGCAAAGGTATGTCTCAAATCATGAAACTTGAAATCCTCAATTCCTGCCCGGTCCAGAGCTCCTTTTAAGGCCCTGTCAACTCGGCTAATAGACCATTTAGCATAAGTGAAAACATACTCAGATGTCAAGCCTTCTTCTTTCCTGATCTCTTTAGAAATTTGAGCTAAATTCTCGTTTACTGATTCCTCTCGACTCCTCTGCCGTAGGCCACTTGCCCCTCCATCAACCGCTATTCGTAATTGTCTTTCGATTCTAACCGGTATTGGTTGACTAGCGGGATTTGCTGTGAGACATTTAGAAGTTAAGTCACTCCGCTCACAAGATATGATTCCAATAGGTTGTTGAAATTCCGAGACGTTTGGTTATGAAATGGAGGTGCCACCATGAATAGTCCTTTCGACCCTGAATCCCCTCAGGACCAGATGCCCCAGATCAGGCTTGAAGATCTGAACTTCGCAAAACTGACCCGGATCGTCAAGTGGATCCTGCTTGCTGTAATCCTGATCGTCATCTTGGGCGGCGTGAGCTGGTGCCGGACGTTCTATACGGACTGGCTTTGGTTCAGCAGCCTGGGCCACGAACAGGTCCTCTTGAGAATTATAACCACCAAAATTTGGTTGTTCCTGCTCGGGGCCCTGATCTTCGCAGTTCTTGCAGCGCCCAACCTGTATGCGGCGTTTCGGTTTGATGCAGGAATGAAGCCCCAGGGAAGCCAGGGCTTGCCGGCAAAGAGCCTTGAGCGTGCCAAGAAGCTGCTGATCTTGTTTGCCGTCGGCGCAACCGTGCTCGCCGGCCTCTTCCTTGCCGGAAGACCTGCCTCGGAGTGGGAAATGATCCTTCGTTTCCTGAACGGAGTCGCTTTTAATCAAACGGATCCCATCTTTCAGAAAGACTTTTCCTTCTATGTATTCACCCTCCCGGCATTAGGCTTCGTTCGCTCCTGGCTGATCACCGTGGTGGTGCTGATTATGATCATCGTGGCAGGCTTTCACTACATATCCGCCATGCTTCGGGGAGAGCGCTTCGCGCTCACAGGAAAAATCAAGACTCATCTGGCTGTTCTCGGCGCTGGCCTCTTCGTGCTGATTGCCGTAGGTCACTGGCTGAGCCGTTACGAACTCCTCTTTTCCCCCACCGGCGCGGTTTTTGGGGTCGGATATACGGATGACCATGTCACCCTTCCTGTCCGCACTCTTTTGACCGTGATTGCACTGGTCAGCTCAGGACTGCTGATAGCCAGCATCTACTCCAAGGCAAATCGTCTTATCCTCTATTCGGTAGGTCTATGGGTCGCCTTATACCTCCTGGCAGGAAACATCGTCCCCGGGCTTGTCCAGCGCTTGATCGTAGAGCCGAGCGAACTGGCCCGGGAGACCCCTTACCTTGCCAGCAACATTAAGCTAACGCGTCAGGCTTACGGTCTGGAGCAGCTCCAGGACAGAAGCCATCCTGCCCTAGGCGAGCTGGACGCACAGATTGCCGCCCAGAACGATGGAACGATTCAAAATGTCCGGCTCTGGGACGAAGGGCCTTTGCTTCAGATCTACAACCAGATCCAGTTCTTCCGGCTCTATTACGACTTTGTGGCGGTTCATACGGATCGCTACAGGCCGGACGGTCAGCTCCGGCAGGTCATGCTGGCCACTCGCGAGCTCGCCGCCGAGAAGCTCCCTGCGGAGGCTCAACGTTGGGTCAACAGGTATCTCCAGTTCACCCACGGCTACGGCGTGGCCATGAGTCCGGTCACCGAAGTCGAAGCCGACGGGCGTCCCACCTTCCTGATCCAGGATGTTCCCCCTGTCGGGAAAATCCCGCTGAAGCATCCTGAGATTTATTACGGCCTTAAGAGCCTGGATTTTATGATCACCCGAAGCGGCATGCAGGAATTCAATTACCCTGGTACTGACGGGCCGGTTTACACGCACTATGAGGGCAAGGGCGGGGTTGTGTTGACCTCTTTTTTCCGCCGCCTGATCTACGCCTGGCAATTTATGGATATCAATATTCTGATTTCAGGGGAAATTAATCCGGACAGCCTCATTCAGTACCGCCGAACGGTTCAGGAGCGCTTCTCCACGGTGACCCCCTTTCTGATGAGGGACCAGGAAGCCTACAGCGTGGTGGCCGACGGCCGTATGTTCTGGATTCAGGACGCCTACACGGTCACGGACCGTTTTCCATACTCCACACCCTTTCAGCGCAGGTTCAACTACATGAGGAACAGCGTCAAAGCGGTCGTGGATGCGTACCATGGGACGCTCGACTACTATGTCTTCGACCCGGCGGACCCCCTGATCCGCACCTATCAAGCCATCTTTCCCGGTCTTTTTAAAAGCATGGATGAGCTGCCGGCCTTTTTGCAACAACACATCCGTTACCCCCTGGATCTTTTCAACGTCCAGACCGAGATGCTGCTTCAGTATCACATGCAAGACCCTGTGGTCTTCTACAACAAGGAAGATCAGTGGGACATCCCTGTGCAAATGTCCTTCGGCGAGACCGAAGCGCTGAAGCCCTATTACATCGTGGCACGTCTGCCCGGCGAGGAAAAGGAGGAGTTCATCCTGATTCAACCCTTTACACCGAACAAACGCCACAACCTGGTAGGCTGGATGGCTGCACGCAACGATGGTAAGGCCTATGGTGAGCTGGTCCTGTTCCGATTTCCCACAGGCCGGCACGTGGACGGTCCCAACCAGGTGGAGGCGCGCATCGACAATGATGCCGTGATCTCCGAGCAGTTCACCCTTTGGGGCCAGGTAGGTTCCGAAGTGTCTCGAGGCATCCTCCTGGTCATTCCTCTCGGCGACCATCTCCTGTATGCGGAACCGGTCTTTCTCAAGCCTGAGACCCTTGATTTTCCGGAGCTACGGCGCATCATCCTGGCCGACTCCCGCCAGATCGCCATGCATCGGACCCTGGATGACTCGATCCAGGCCCTCGTGGGTCGCCTGCCTGCTGTTGCGCCGGTGGTTGAAGTCGGGGAGGAGCCGGTTGCGCCGACGGCGCCGGGGCTGATACCCGACGCCCTGGAGACCCTTCGTCAGGGATTGCAGGAGGCGGTCGATAAGTTGCAAGAAGCGCTTGAACAACTCAAACGGATTACGCAGTGAGGAATGACGGGTTAGTAAAAAGAAGATAAGTGTTCAGATGTTGAGGGGAGTAAGCAGTAGGCAGTCAGCAGTGCTTAAACCGCGCGATTAGAAGAGGACACAAACACAGGGCTTGTCACATGGACGATTGCTTTTCCTAAAGACTGAACTCTGAACACTCAAGAATGATGCCCAATCAAGATGTCATTGCACGCCCTAGGTCGGACCTTGATAACTTACTGAAACAACAGCATAAAGTTGTTAAAATTGGCCCAAATACATGCTTAAAGCGACTTTTTTGATATCAAAACAAGCACTTTAAGGACTTTTGGAAACCATGAATGCGAGTTTTTGTCGGCGTTACAGACAATGATTGGCTTACTCTTCCACGAAAACGGATTATCAAATCGTCATTCCGATTTACGATATCGGAGTCATATCTCATCTCCATGGAAGGTTTTGATAAGAGAATAATAGGTGTAAGCCAATATAGCATTAATCTTATATGTATGAGCGCATCATTTTCAACTTGGTAGTAAGGTGGGTAAGAGCACCTGATTTTTTATCAGGTGGAGGCATAAATTGTATATGGATTTAAATATGTTAATCTCGCGATGTGACTTGATGTGTCAGTTTTATACCTGAAGAAAACTTTTTTCAACTTGGAAGTTCTTTTTTACAGGATCCCAAACTAAATTGATATTTCTTATACTACTAACTAGACCATTATCAATTTCTATAACTCTATAATGCATGTAAGGAGGTCCTGATAATATAGTTGAAGTCCCAGCACAATATATTTTTACATCTTGATTCACTCCAACTTTATAATATCTGCTCTCATGTACATGTCCGCAGAAAATATGTCTAATTCCAAATTCATCGGCTTTGCTGATTAGTCTTTCAGAATTAAGTAACCATAAGTTTCTTCTTAGTTTAAAATATCTTTCATATAGTGGTGCAAAATGAATTACCCATATTACAGCAATTGGATATTCCAAGTTGATCAACTTTTTTGTATTATCTATTAATTCTGAAAGGCGTTCCTCGTAGACTCTTCCCTGCCCCCATGGCCCCCCCTGATGTATTATACCGTCAGAAAATTTTTCAAGTGAGAAATCGGTGAAAAGAATTGCCAATAAAGGGTTATCACTATTTGGCAAAAAACATCTTCGAATATATTTATATTCGTTAATCTCATCTTCCCAATAATTAATAAATATTTCACCAAATTTAGCACCACCGTGGATTGGGACAAGTGGCTTTTTATAACGATCATGGTTCCCAGGCATCAGGAATATAGGTTTATTACATGACTGAAGTGTTGGCCTCCCTTCAATATTAATCCAGGGTACTCGTGATGGATATGCTGATGCTGAGTCAATAAAATCTTTTGCGAAAAGTAAATCCTCAATAAACCCTGACTCTGCTATATCTCCACTAATTATTATTGCATCAATATTTTCTTTATAATAATAAGCCCATTTAGCGACTGCTTCGAGTACAGTATCATCAAATACATAAGGCCTAAAGCTTCTAAAATTTTTGCATAAATGAAGATCGGATAAATGTAACAATCGGAGTTGTTTCATAATTAAACATCACTTATGTAACTATCCAAGCGTCATCATCAATTAGGTTAATATCTGGGAAGGTGATATTTTCCGGATTTATTTGAAGCTTAAGGGTGTGGGTGGATGTATCATAGAACAATTCACCCCATTGTCGTTTACGTTTAGCTTTCAGGGCAAATTCAACAAGCTCCGAATAAATGTGGTCGTGTACCGGACGAGGATCATAAGCATCTAATTCAAGCCGATCAGTTATCATCGAACAGATTTCGGATGTCAACCTATTATCTTCTGAGATTTCAACTACCTCTTTTCCATAAATCATTCGTCCTGCTATTGTAGCTAGGATTCCTTCAATATGATTTGAAATATTTTCTGAGACATCATCAATAGTTATTTCCCTGATTCCTGATTGCGCCAAATCCTCACACATTTTATTTAATGATTCTATCATTTGATTATTGGGTTTGTTCATTCGATAAAATACCAGCTCTGCAAGCTTTTTGCTGGGTCTAAAAAAATATTTAGATTCGATATCAGAATCTGTCACTGTTGGCAATAAATGATTACTATTATATGGTTCTTCTATAAGAATGAAGTCTTTTATCAACCAAGCATAGCTACTAGCAAAGATACGTCTGTATTTTTCTCGTTGTTCTACTAGCATACGCCCCATATTTGGTATTATGTTCCAATTTTTTCTAAAATATAAGAGCTCTCTAAATAAATTTTTGTGATCATAAGCTGATATATACATTACAACAGAAAATTTATCATACCATTGAGAAAATAATGTATCTTCAATATTCGGATAATTTTGATCAAAAACTTCTATATTTCTTGACCTCTCTTTTGAATATTTGAAGTAATGTTTTTTACTGATGCCGATGTGGAGATCTTCTAACCTTATAGGCGTATTCATTATTTTTCCTCGCCACAAATAAATGTGCGGAGATTTCCAGATTTTTCCATAAAATATTTAGCTGTTTTGGCTTTTTTTATTGCGCGTTCACATGATTGCAATAGATTGTTAATATCTTCTGTATCAATTGCTAAGCTAAGATTTTTATGCCCTTCTCTTGTATCATAACTGATTCGTAAAGTATGAGAAATAATCGATCCTAGTATCACTGAAGCATCTTCATTAAATATTGGTCTTATATCTGTGAGTATTTTTATTTTTTGAAGTAAATTTGTGTAATCATATGATAAATCTAGACCTTTAACAACTGTCGAAATAGATTCTAAAGCAAATAATTCTTTATATAAAGGCTGTCTGTTTTTCCATTTTTCTTTTTCATCATCTGCCCATGTAGGCTCCGCGCTATCTATTCCATCTATTAGAGCATCTAATAATTCCAAAGAAGTCAAATCGCCTTGACGACGAATATTATAAAGCGATAAAAGTAGTCTAACAATTACATCTACGTTGTTAGGAGAATACTTTACAATGATTTTACTTAAATCGGAAGGTTTAAGAGGAGTCGGTTTTATTTCTTTGAGTTCCTTAACAATATTATTAAGATCCTCATCTTTAAGGTCTCTTAAAATACTTAGCTGTTGAAGCTGCTCTTCAGATAAAAATATTTTAATAGTCATACTTATCACATTTTAAAGAAACATGTTTTGATCTTGGATTCCATAATCTTGAAGAGAGCAATTTATATAATGTAAGAAAAATTCTGTCAATAGCGAATAGAATAAAAAAATAAATGTAAAATATATTTATTTATTCTTCTTATTCTCGTATTTTATCAATAAATCCTCCATAGCCTCTTGAGTGAGCTCAGCAATAGATTTATCGGTATCTACAGATAAATGCTTCAATTTCTTCAAAGTGTCTTCTATAATTTTCGTAGTAAATAATTTTTTTTTGATCATATTATAAATCATATTATATTTTAATTAGGTTTGCAAGAAAATAAAGCAAAATAAAAATATATAATTATTTTAAAAATGAAATACCACCATATTAAAAAATGAATAATAAATTATATTTTAATAATGTTATTTGAAGATATTTTATAATTTTTAAACATCTAAATGAAATAATTTATATATATTATTAAATATAATAATATACCTAAAATTATTATTTGATATTTTAGACCATCTTTTCTTGAAGTGTGATTGAGATATAATTTAGAATAAAATACAAGTTAACACCTTATTTATATATTTTTTTATTGTTATTTGAACAAGTTGCCAGTAAATAATAATGGTATGTTTTGATATAGAATCTTTATCCAGATTGGTATGAAATATACAAATCTAACAACAAATAAATATAGACGGCTATTATGAGAGTCTATAACGATATCATATATTACATACATAAAAAATGAGTCACCGATCATATCCATCACTCCAAGGATGTGACCAAATGTGACAGAAATTATTTTTTTTGCCTATTTTCATTATATTGTTTCACTACTGTCCCAACGTTGATTTTTAAATAATAGTTAACTAACTGTAACCAATGACTAAAGAGAACAAAATATCATTTATCGATTTGAAGTCCGGATTAACATGGGAGCATAATCCTACATCAACT